>Ga0180009_10000040_pt1 | contig 230209 bp, 206 predicted proteins | sample OS_PC_MetaG_FD_123537 | JGI IMG/M metagenome (GOLD analysis project Ga0180009, IMG submission 123537) | Groundwater microbial communities from the Aspo Hard Rock Laboratory (HRL) deep subsurface site, Sweden - OS_PC_MetaG | ecosystem: Environmental > Aquatic > Deep subsurface > Groundwater...
AGTTCCTTTTGGTTTTGCAGGCGGTCTATATGATGCCGACACAGGACTTGTAAGGTTTGGTTATAGAGATTATGATCCGGATACAGGGCGATGGACTGCAAAAGATCCCATTGGCTTTTCAGGCGGGGATACCGATCTTTATGGATATGTCCTTAATGATCCGGTTAATTTTGTTGATCCTGAGGGATTAATCGGATTAGAGATCTTCCCCAAAATTTGGAAATTTTTAAACCGAGTAGACGATGCATCAGATGCGAAAAAAATTGCTGAAGAAATTAAAAAGGGAGCTGAATCGGAACACCCCAACCCAGAAGATGGCTATAAGGTAATTGAAGAAGTTGTTGATACACTTATCAACCCAATCCCTTTTACAAATTCAACTAAAGGGGAGGGAATGGTTGAAGATGTTATTAAAAAAATAAAAGACAGACAGAAACAGTTAGATAACGCGTGTAAACTTTAAGTCGTCTACAAAAGCATTGATGATGGAACAAAAATATAAAAATTATTTTTTAGCTATCGTGTTGGACTCTTTTATAAATCCGATATCGTTTTTCCAGCCATGCTCGATATTAAAAACTTTTGGTCTCCTTTTATTTATTCTTTTATCTGCGGGGATAGGTTTGTTTGATTGGTTCTTTAATAAAAATTTTATCCCAAACTCATTATATCTTGAATTTCAAAATTACCCCAAGCTTGGTAGCATATTAGAAGAATTCCTGATTGGAATTTATGCAATGTTATTAATGGCGATCTTTTTGAAATTCCTGTTATTTATAAAAACTAAAAAAAGGATTGCGGTTATTCCTACTTTTTTTACTGTGATTTATTATTCGGCAATTATTAATCTATTAATGTTCCCTGTTTTAATTGGAATTAGCTTTATTAATCCCCAAAATACTGTTTTCTTAATCACGATCGAGAGCATTACGGCGATAGTCATTCTTTTTATTCCATTTACATATTGTATTCTAACTAATACTTATGAATTAAATAAAAGATTTATCTTGCTTTCATACATACTTTATCTGTCGACGTTGATTTTTTCAGGGCTGCTATTACCCTGACATAAGGAAAAAATATTTTTTATGAGTAACCTTGTTGAGTTGGAATTCTTAAAAAAGCCTAAATCGATTTTATTAATTATACTCAACATACCAATATGTTATCTGTATTTTAAAATTATTTTTGGTGATCTTTTAAACTTTGGAGACAGTGTAAGGCAGGCAGGACAATTTGATCTAATATCATTTTTTAAAGGGAATTTATTGGATGATTGGTGGCATACATTAAAAATAATTGTTTGGTTGTTATTATGTTATAAAACTATCCATTGGGAGTATAATTATTTTATAGGCCTATAAAATAATGCCGAGAAATTCGATGACATGATTGTTTTTTCCCAGAAGCCGGGGTCAGGTCTTGAAATATAAGTTTTTATGGTAGAGTTCGGGTACGCCGAGATCATTTTTAGCTCAAAACTTGCTCTTTTACAAAATTAGAAAATCGATGGGAACGGTTGGTATTGTAAGACTTCCGTTTTAGGCCCAAAGCCGCTTAATTGGTTTAATGTCCTAAATGATCCGGTTAATTTGGTGGATCCAGAAGGGCTTTGGTCGGTAACTATTGATGGCTACTATGGATTGGGAGTTGGTGCGGTTATTGGACAGGACCCGAATGGGAAATGGTTTGTGTCTGGAAGATTTGGCTATGGTATTGGAGGTGGCTTTAGCTTCGATCCTAAAGGAACAAGTCCTGATCCATGCACATTTAAAACTGGTCCTAAAGTTGCTTCATTAGGGTTGTTTGCGGAAGAAAGTCTTGCTTTGGGGCCTATTTACGGGGGTGTATCTGCAAATGCTGGTGGAACTGTTAACACAAGTGGTGAAATTAATTATTATGGGGGTGTAAGTCCAAAATATGGGATTACTTCTAATTGGTTCAATTTGCGGGGAAGTGTTGCTGGGGGTGTTGAAGGTACTTGGTATTTCCCATGATTAATGATGATTTTTTATACTGAGGTTCAAATGAACTATCCACTATCAAAATGGAATTATTTTAGACTTTGCTTAGTTTTTATTTCAGGGTTGTATGGGTTCTTTAATATAGATAGTTATCAGACAAATAACTTTCCTATCGGACCTATTCAGTTATTTGTTATTTTTTTGTTTATTCCTTTTGGATTAATTTTTATCATAGCATTACAATACATTAACAAACGGACAGGAAAAGTTTGGCACCCTCCTTCATGGAAGCTTAATCCACTGAATTTTAAACAGCCACTTCAATTTTTTCATTTTGCAGCGTTTATATTTATTGCAAATGGTTTGACTTCATCAGTCAGCCTTATATGGAAAGGATATAACTATACTTGCCAAACTGTTCTTCCATTAATTATTGGGATTGCTTTATTAATAGGTATTCACTTTTGTCTGATACTTTTTAAAAATAGAATAGAAAATATGGACAACAGCTTGTAGAGAGTAGGAGGCTTGTCAAATCAGACCTATCCTATACTCTTGGTCATTTTTATAATGAGCCTTCCAGGAGCTTTGAACAGCATCCCGCATAACCCCCTTGCGTCAGGAATAATGTCGCCTTGATCTAAAGTAATAAGCTTTTGTTTCTTCAAATTTAGATTGGATATCAGGCTTTTTTCTTTTAAACTTGACGTAAACGTTAATATTGGGTTTAATGAACACTTCATTAAAAAAAATGACATAGTTTAAATGAGGATTTATGAAACCAGAAAAGATTGAAATTCGATGGCACGGCAGGGGCGGGCAGGGTGCGATTACCGCAGCCAAGATCGTTGCCCATACAGGGTTTGAATCCGGATATAAAGGGATTGTCATGGCGCCCACATTTGGAACCGAACGAAGAGGCGCGCCCATATTCACTTCCCTTAAAATTTCCAGACAAAAAATTTACGATCTGTCTCCCATTGATACCCCGGACATGGTGGTAGTTCTTGATCACACCCTTTTAGAAGAGGTGGATGTTGCAGCCGGACTTAAACCCGGAGGTCTGATGATCATCAATACGCCCAGACCTGCAGAAGAATATCATTTTGCAGGCATGAAAGTGGCCGTGGCAGATGTCACCCATCTGGCCCAGGAAGCAGGGCTGCCCAGCGGGGTGGTGAATTCGGGTATTATCGGGGCGTTTTCAAAAGCCACAGGCCTGCTGGATATTGACGATCTGGTGCGGGAAATTGAAAATGAATTCAAAGACAAAAAACCGGAAAAAAATGCCGCTGCTGCAAGACTGGTCTATGAGAAAACCCGGCTTGGAGGTGCTTTGTGAAACCTTATAAATTTTCAAATTTTTTGTCTAAAAGTGAGTCCGGGCCCGGAGACGGCGGACGAACCGGATCATGGCGGGTTCTTCGTCCTGTGATTGATACAACTGTCTGCATTCCTTCTAAAACCGGAAAACCTGCCTGTTTTAACTGCTGGCTTTACTGCCCGGATGCCGTGATCACCAAAACCATTCCGCCGGTCATTGATTATGAGTACTGCAAAGGATGCGGTATCTGCGCACAAGAGTGTCCTGCCAATGCCATTGAAATGCAGGATGAATCCCAATTTGCACCCAAGGAGAAATAATCTGATGCATATGATAGAATCGGGAAATGTGGCTGCTGCAACCGGAGTAAAACTTGCCCGTGCAAATGTGATTGCAGCTTACCCCATTACTCCCCAGACCCCTTTGACAGAAAAACTGTCTGAATTTGTGGCTGCCGGTGAACTGGCAGCTGAATATATCCCCGTGGAAAGCGAGCATAGCGCCATGGCAGTCTGTATTGCCGCCTCATCTGCCGGTGCAAGAGCTTTTACCGCCACCAGCGCAAACGGCCTGCTTTACATGAATGAGCAGCTTCACTGGGCAGCCGGTGCAAGGCTTCCCATTGTCATGTGTGTGGCCAACAGAGGCATCGGAGCCCCCTGGACAGTCTGGAACGATCACCAGGATACCATCAGCCAGAGAGACGGCGGATGGATACAGATCTATGCCAATGATCATCAGCAGATTATTGATTCAGTGATCAAGGCGTTTTATCTGGCCCAGACGGTGAGTATTCCTGTGATGGTCTGCTATGACGGATATATTCTGTCCCACACCTATATGCCCTTTGAAAAACCGGATCAGGACCAGGTGGATGCTTTTCTGCCGCCGTTTACACCTGAAAATATGCTGGACCCGGACAGGCCGTATAATTTTAATACGGTGACCCTGCCGGATGTACGACCGGATATTCACGGTCAGACAGCACCCGGTTATATGGAAATCCGGCATTGTCTTCATCAGGATATGCGCGGGTCGATTCAGGTCCTTGAAGAAATTGACAAAAAATTCCAAGCCGCTTTTGGCCGGGGCGGTCATCCTTTTGTGGAACCCTATAAATGTGAAGATGCGGATCATGTCGTGGTCTGCATGGGATCGCTTTCCTATCATTTCAGGGATGTCATTGATCTGCTTTCCCAGGAAGGGTTGAAAATCGGTGTGATGGGTGTTCAGCTTTACCGGCCTTTTCCGGAAAAAGCCATTGTAGAGGCACTGTATCAGAAAAAATCAATCATGGTGTTTGAAAAGGCATTGAGTTACGGAAATCAGGGGGCATTGTATGCAGATATCAAATCAGCCCTTTATCCCTGCGAAAATCGGCCTGAAATGAAAAATTTTATCCTGGGTCTTGGCGGACGGGAAATTAAAACATCCATCCTTGTTGAAACCGTTCGAAATGCCGTCAAACACACTGCAGCATCAGATGATCATCCCATGTGGGTGGGATTAAAGTGTCAGGAGTAAAAAAATGAACCAGAAAACATCAATTTTAAATTTAACCGAAGATGAGTGGGTGAATCCGGGAAATCGAGCCTGTGCCGGGTGCGGTCTGGGCATTGTGTACAGGACAGCATTAAAAGCCCTGGGTAAAAATACCATTCTGGTCGTACCGCCCAGTTGTCTGACAGTTCTCCAGGGACTTTACCCCATTGCCGCAACCAAACTGCCCTGTCTTAACGTGGTGTTTGCATCAACAGGCGCTGCTGCAACCGGAGTTCGGGCAGCCATGCGCGCCAGAAAAAAAGACGGGGTGAATGTCGTGGCTTTTGCCGGTGACGGCGGTACCGGTGATATCGGTATTCAGGCCTTGTCCGGCGCATGTGAGCGGGGAGATGATATCCTGTATATCTGTTATGATAATGAGGCGTATATGAATACAGGGGTTCAGCGGTCAGGCACAACACCCCAGGGTGTTGTAACAACCACAACGCCGATCCATGGAAAATCCCAGGTGAAAAAAGATATCCCCGCGATTGTGGCGGCCCATCATATTCCATATCTTGCAACCGCTTCTGCAGCTTATCCGCTGGATCTGTATGACAAGGTCAAAAAAGCGATCACCAAAAAGGGGCCAAAATATATCCATGTGCACACCCCTTGTCCGTCGGGCTGGGGATTTGAACCGTCCCAGACGGTGAAAATAGGAAAACTTGCTGTAAAAACAGGACTTTTTGCTTTGTATGAGATGGAAGACGGGGATTTTAAGCTGACCGGGCCATCGTTAAGTGCTTTGAGCAAACCCCGGACCCCGGTCAAATCCTATTTTGATGCCCAGCAGCGCTTTGCCTCCCTGGATGAAGAGGCCATCGCGCAACTCCAGCATCAGGTGGATCAAACCTGGGCCGGGTATATGGGTTAATCAATCCGGATACGGGCATCCAGCGCAACTGCGCCGGACCCGTCCTCAAAAACCCGGACCGGATTCAGATCCAGCTCCTGGATGTCAGGAAAGGCCGCCATCAGGTGACTGATTTTTTCAATCAGATCCAGATAGGCGTTGATATCTGCTTTTTTGTTTCCACGGGTTCCCTGAAGAATTTTATAGGATTTAAGCCGTCTGATCCGGTGGTCAAGTTCCTTCTGGTTGGTGGGGCACAGGACATTTTCAACATCGGAAAAAACTTCAATAAAAATACCGCCGAATCCAAAGGTCGCAACCGGGCCAAAAGAATCATCCACATGGGCACCGATGAACATATCATGGCCGGGTTTTGCCATTTCCATCAATCTTACCCCTTCAAACCGGGCATCTTTTTTATAGGCTGTCAGGTTTGATCGGATGGTATCAAAGGCCTGTTTTAACGCAGCATCATCCTTAATATCAACAATGACGCCCCCGGCATCTGATTTATGAAGGGCATCAGGGGAAATCACTTTCATGACCAGCGGATAGCCCAGTTTTCTGGCCAGCGCCTGTGCATCTTCCAGGGTACGGGCAATGCCGGATACAGGTGTGGAAATGCCGATTTGAGCCAGAAGATCCAGGGTGTCTTCTCCGGTAACCCCTTTGTGTGCATCTATCCAGGCCTGGGCAGGTTTCAGGTTCAGATCTTTGGGCAGCCGTGTTTCAAACGGGCCCTCTGATTTTTTCTTATGAAAAAGGTATTGCTGTTTCATCAGTTTGACCATGCGTTCCGGTGAATTGAATATGGGAACCTTCAGATTGCGTTTGGTTTTGGACATGGTCTTTTCAGGCGCATACAGACAGGTGGCAAAAGGTTTGCCCGAAGAGCGCATGGACCCGATAATATCTTTGGAAATATCAGTTTTGAACATCCGGTAAAAAACATCATCACTTTTGGGCATCAAAGGATTTTGTGTAACAAAGACTGCACCATCTACATTTTCATTGTGCAGCACCATATGAAAAATGTCCGTAAATGCTTTGGGACTGTAAATGTCGCCTAAATCCAGAGGGTTGGCAATGCTGACAACGCCTGAATTCACATAGGATTCCAGATCCTTGAAAAAATCTTTTCCCGGATCGGCAAAAATAAAGCCTTCTTTCTCACACAGGTCTGCCAGCATCACCGTAAACCCGCCCGCAGGACTCATGACCATGAGGCGGTTGCCTTTCAGAGGCGGCAGTTCAAATGCCTTGGCCGCTGATATGAATTCTGCAAAATTGTGAATCCGGGTGATCCCGGCCCGCTCAAAAGCGGAGTTGATAATATCATCATTATTGCTTACGGCAGCAGTATGGCTCATGGCAGCCTTGTTTCCGGCCGGGGTGGTATTGGCTTTAAACACCACAAGGGGTTTGTTGATTTTCATGGCTGCCTCAATCAAGGCCCGGCCATTGGAAATGCTTTCCAGATACATACAGATGACTTTGGTTTCAGGATCTGTTCCAAAATATTCAATGCAGTCGGTTTCAGTAATGTCCAGCTTGTTGCCGATGCTGGCAAATTTGGCCATGCCGATGTTTTCGTCTCCCAGAAGGTTCCACAAAAAAATTCCCACCCCCCCGCTCTGGGTGATGATGGACATGCCGCCGCTTGGGGGACTGAAAATGGGCAGAAAGGGCAGACACAGGCCATTGGCTGTGTTGGCAACGGTAAGTCCGTTGGGGCCGACAAACCGGATCTTGTGTTTTCTGGCCACCTGCATCAGTTCTTCAGACAGTTTTGTGCCTTTTTCTCCGGATTCGTTAAATCCGCCCGCGGGAATGGCTGCTCTGCGGATTCCGGCATGGCCTGCCTGATCCAGGGCTTCGGGTATAAAACGGGCCGGTAAAAGAAATACAGCCAGATCCGGAACTGTGGGCACCTCATTGATATGTTTGTAGATTTGGATGCCGTCCACATGAAAATCCTGGCTGTTGGGATGGATACCAATGATCTGGCCTTTAAATCCCCAGCGGATCAGGTTTTCAACAATAAGTCGGGGGATATTGTTCTCTTTGGAGGACAATCCCCAGATGGCAATGGAATCCGGATAAAAAATTTTATGCATGCTTATTCCCTCATATGGTGTTGTGCTTTTTTCAGTTTTTTTTAAAACAGTCAAAAGTTAACGTTAACGTAAGCTGTCTATGTCTCATGTAAGATCGTGACTGTCAAGCAAAACTGGCCGTAAAAATTGATCCTTTAAATTCTTCGGATAACTTGACACTGTCCGCCACTTACACTAATAATGGGTCTGTTTTTATCGCTGTTCATGACAGATATAATTTTGATTGGGGTATATGTTGAACAAATTACCATAAAGGCTTCGAGAATACAACTTCAAGGAATACAATATGGATAAACCGGATCAGGAAAAAAAAGAACCCGAAGATGCATTTACCATTTCTGCTTTGGCTGAAGAATTTGATATCAGCACACGCACAATCCGGTTCTATGAGGAAAAAAACATGATTTTTCCCCAGCGCACCGATGGAAACCAGCGAATCTATTCCCGGCGGGACAGGGCAAGGCTTAAACTGATCCTCAGAGGAAAACGGTTCGGGTATTCACTTGAAGAGATTTCTGAAATTATCGGCATGACAGAAGTGGATTTTGATGAGGAAAACCAGATTAAAAAGGCATTGAAATTCGGGAAAAGACGGCTTGCAGAAATTCGGGAAAGGATCAATGAATTAAAACTTTTAGAACAGGATCTTTTATCCTTTCAGGAAAATATCAAAACCCGCCTGGACAGTCTAAATACATCCCCAAAATAATGTTTGCCGGCCTGGATAAATTCACCAGACCGGCATTTTTTTATAGATCTTTTATCTTTAAATATTACAGACGTGATGCAAGCACTGCAGCGCCGATAGCTCCATTTTCCTGGGCCAGATGTCCCACAATAAGATCAAATCCCAGACGGGCTTCAAGGGCCTTTCGCATGCCCTGATTTTTTGCCACCCCGCCTGTCATCATCACCGGTGCAGCAAGATGTGTTTTGGATGCTAAAATGGCAACTCTTGCGGCCGCAGAATCGTGAATACCGGCAATAATATTTTCTCTTTTTTCCTGGTTGGCAATCATGGAAATGACTTCGGATTCTGCAAATACCGTGCAGATACTGGATATTTTGGCAGGTTTGTCCGCTTTAAGAGAATATTCTCCCAACTGGTCCAGTTGCACATCCAGCGCATTGGCCATGACTTCCAGAAACCTTCCCGTGCCTGCTGCACATTTATCATTCATGGCAAAATTATCCATCTGACCGTTTTCATTTATAAGGATGGCTTTGCTGTCCTGTCCGCCGACATCAATGACCCCGCGAATGCCCGGAGAAATAAAATGCGCCCCTGCAGCATGGCAGATAATTTCAGTTAATGCCTTGTCTGCAAAATCAATGCTGTTTCGGCCATATCCTGTGGAAACAATGGCTTTGACATCGTTCCGGGTAAGGTTGTTTTTTTCAAGAAGTGTCTGCAACACGGCTTTGCCTGCATCCAGATGGTTGTATCCGGTGCGGATAATCAGCGTGTCAACCAGTGTATTGTCTTTTATCAGCGCGGCTTTTGCCGTAATGGAGCCGATATCAATGCCTGCGTAAATCATATGATGGTTGAACCTCCATCTATAATCAGTGTCTGCCCGGTAATATAGGATGCACCCTGGGATGCCAGGAACAAGACCGGTGCCACAATTTCTTCAGGCTCAGCAATTCTTCCCATGGGAATGCCTTTTACAATATGCTGTAAAAATTCTTCATTGCCCCAGAAGGGCTTTGAAAACTCCGTGCGCACCATGGCCGGGGCCACGGCATTGACCTGAACATTGAAAGCTGCAAGTTCCGAGGCCAGCACTTTTGTCATCATTTCAATTCCTGCTTTGGCAATGCCGTAAATTCCCATTCCAGGGCTTGCTTTGGTTGCAGCCACAGAGGAAATACTGACAATTTTGCCCTGTTTTTTGTCCCGCATCATAAATGCGGCTTTTCTGGACACAAGAAAAGTTCCCCCAAGATTGGAATCCATGATTTTCTGCCACACCCCGGGGTCGAGATCAGCGATGCCGGGGGTCATCAGATTCATTCCCACATTATTGATCAGGATATCAAGGCAGCCAAAGGATGCACTGATCTGTTCAAACATGGCATCCACATCTTCAGGTTTGGCAATATGGGCAGCAATGGTGGTTAAATGATCCGGATTCGGCAGATTTTGTCTGGCCGATTCAAGATTTTTTTCCTTGCGGCCGCAGATGATGACCTTTGCGGACTGTTCCAGAAGTGCCCGGGCAATTTCAAAACCAATGCCGCGGCTTCCGCCGGTGACCAGAACAACCTTGTCTTTAAAATTCATGATTCTTAACTCCTTTGTTTTATCATTTCCATGAAAGCATCTATACGGGTTTCTATCTGGGATGTTGAAAAGCTTCTGGGATCCACCATATCCGCTTCGATCATGAGTACCGGGATCCCTTTTTTCTTTGAAACGATATTCATGATATCCATCTGACCGAATGAATAGGGTTTGCAGGACCGATTGGAATGCATGATCAATCCTTTTGCATCATAAAAATCAATCATGTCCATGACTTGATCCGCCATCTGATCCACCCCGATATTCAGATAAATCCGGGTGTATGCCTCGGCAATGGATTTTAAAAACTGGCTTTTGTCTACATATTTAATGGTGCCGCACCAGGCTGAGGTATAAGTATCTGCCACAAGACAGGCGTTGTGCGAACTGAATTTATCAGACAGCCATTTGAGCTTGGGCCAGATGGGCAGATTATCCCACAGCAGCCGATGCTGTTCATCGGGAACAACGCCAATGCCTTGATTGATCCGCTGGGTCATTTCTTCGAGCAGTTCCTGATAGAAATCAACCGCAATCCGGGTTCCCCGCAGGGTTACAATCAGGGCAAGAAAAAAGAAGGCATCAAAGGCAGACATGGGGGATGGCTTATGGGCCGCGGTTTCTAGAATTTTTTGCCAAAGCATCTGCGCATCATAGGAAAGATCTCCCACCTGCTGCATTTTGTCATAATCAAACGGGGCTTTGCAGATTTTTTCAAGAAAGGCAATGTATTCACCCAGCTGTGTTTCGACATATTTTGCAATGGCGGGTGAATATCCGGTATGACAGACAGGCGTGTCCAGGATAAACAGCGGAACATTATAATATCGGGCCTGAACCTCATACCATTTTAAAACCGTGCCGCAGATATTATTGCAGCAGATCAGCATGTCCGGTTCAGGAAGTCCGCCCAAGGGGCCTCCTTTGACAACGGCACAGGAAATATCCGCCCTTGCATAGGAACACAGATCTGAACTGTATCCCATGTTCTCAGCCTTGACACACAAATCTTCTCCCATTTTGGATGCACCGATCATGGCCGCATGATTTTCCGGATACACCGGTATGATGTCCATGGCAAGAAGCGGTTCAACCGGGCCGCCGGATGTGATCCAGGCAATCTTTTTATTGTTCTGCCGGGCAGTCAGGGCTTCCAGATAATATGTGGTCATCAAATCCCGCATTTTTTTTGCAGATTTTATTTTCAGGTTGTTTTTTTGATCATCAGACATAATGGTATCCTTTTTTATATCATATGGATGAAAGTCTCAATCCGGGTGGAAAGCTGACCTGAGTTCTGCTGCTGGTCATCAAGTTCACACAGAATGCTTTTGATATGATGTTTGTCCAGAGTTTCTTTTAAATACGGGTAATCAAAACCATGCGGATCACAGAATTTGAGCAGCATGAAGACAATGCCGTCAGCCTTGTGTGTCTGACACAGTTGCACCAGATGATCCCCTCTTTTTGTAAGCCCGTTGTGCTTGGCAGGGCAGGGCAGCCGCTGGGAATATCTTTTGACCAGGGCAGATATCGGGTCTGTGGTTTCATCTGTCAGTTCCTTGAACCATCTTTGGCCTGTACACAGATCATCTGCGACAACACAGCCTCCGGCAGCTTCTATAATGGTGTAAACATCCGGAGAATCACAGATCCCTCCGGCAATGATGATTCGTTTTACCGGTTTATCCGGAGGCTGTTTTTTTTCAAGCTGGTCAACGATGGTATTTAACAGCATTGCTGCTGTGTCCCGATCCATGATCATGGTGCCTTTCACAATGGCCAGAAGATCACAGGCATTGAGTATGCCGGGGTTTTGAGCGTTGAGCTCATAAATTCTGGATAGTTTTTTTCTGATGGTATTGTATGTCAAAATGGAGTCATGCAAGGTCTCATCAGAAATGCTAGTACCGCAGGCATTTTCAAGATCCTGTCTGAACTTGATCAAAACATCCTTCATATAGGTTAAGGCGCTTTGCGTATTCAGTTTGGCCGGCCATACCACATCCCAGAAAAATTCATATCTGTTATTCATGCGCCAGATGTCACTGAGTCTCTGGATGGAATCACAGGTGTGGGGAAAAACAGCTCCGGATAAAAAATCAAGCCTGCCGGACAGGCTGTTCTCCAATACTCCCCTGACCGGTGAACAGCAATAGGCCTGAAGGTGATTTTCAGCCAGCACAATATCTGATTTTGATGAAAACAGCCGCATGGGATGAAACCCTGCTGCATGGATCAGTTCCTCGGGAACATAGGAGCACATATAACCGATGATTTTTTTGGAGATATTCAATTGTTCAGGTGTTTTGCAGTTTGCAGCATCGTGAAATGCTGTGAGTTCTTTCATGTTTTATCCTCCGTTAGAAAATAGGGCCAAACTCAAAAGGTCTATTGGTTCTTATATCGACCGATGGTCAATAAGTCAACCACTGCTTGAAAATTTTTTTTTACTGTGGTATGTCAGGTTTTTATATATAAATTTAACGGAGCAAACATGACAAAAGCAGACACATTACAGATACTCAAGGAAAAAGAACGTGAATTCAGACAGAACCTGATTATTGATGCTGCAAGAGAGGTGTTTGGCCAGAAAACCTATGATAAAGTCAGCATGGCAGAAATTGCAAAGGCCGCGGGTATTGCAAAATCTTCCATATATACCTATTTCAAGAGTCAGGAAATTTTATACGTCACCATTGCCTGTCAGGATGTGCAGGGCTTGCTTGACGGTTTGAAAAAAGAAGTTCAAACAAAAGACAGGGATGTCGTCCAGACACTTATTCAATATTTTCTGGACTATTATATCACCCATGAATCCCAGTGGAGAATGATCACCCATCTTGCCCTTCATGGAAAAAATGATATGGAATCCAATGAAAAACTCAATGACGCCAGCCGGGAATTAATGAATATCATTGAACAGATGTTTATTGATTCCGGGTGCAAAAAAGACGCCCGCCTGATGTCTCATACCCTGTTTTCCTGCCTGTCCGGTATCCTGATCGCTTTCAGGAAATATCCCGGAAGAACCGAAAAAGAGCGCATTGCCCATATGAAACGCATTGGAACCGTCATCGATGCCATGATGCAGACGTATATATTTTAAAGAACATCTGCGACCTCCCTGTCCTGCTGTTTATCAAACAAAGTTGTTCCTGTGAGTTATCCGGTCATCATACGTATCTTAATAACAATTTTGAATTTTTATAAATACAAAATTGTTATTAACTATTGAAGTATTTAAATCCACTCACACAATGAAATCTCTTTTAAAATAATAATATTAAAATAAATCAATTAGTTAACTTAATTTTGATTTACACGATAAAACTTTGGCACTTCTTTTGCTCTAAATATCTGCAAATGGTTTTTATACTACTCATAACAAAGGAGAACATACATGAAAGAAATTCTTGCCATCATCAAACCGTTTAAACTTGATGAAGTTAAAGACGCCTTAACAGCTATAAATATTAAGGGAATGACAATTTCAGAAGTAAAGGGATTCGGTCGCCAGAAAGGTCACAAAGAAATTTACAGGGGTGCGGAATACCAGACGGATTTTGTACCGAAAGTTGAAATTAAAATTGCTGTTGAAGATCACCAGGTGAATGAAGTCGTAGAAGCAATCATGGGTGCAGCAAAAACAGGGAAAATAGGGGATGGTAAAATTTTTATCACGCCCATTGATAATGTAATCCGTATCAGAACCAATGAATCCGGCCCAGAGGCTTTATAATTAACAGGAGACAGAAGAAATGAAAAAACTTATACTACCCATACTTTACCTTTTAACCGTTGTTTCAATGGCCTGGGCTGGTGGTGACGAAACACCGGCTCCGACAATAACATCCAATGCAGATGCCATCGCTTTAGTACAGTCACATGCCGATTATATGTGGACACTTGTGGCTGCAGCTCTGGTTTTTTTCATGCAGGCCGGCTTTGCAATGGTTGAAGCCGGATTTACCCGTGCAAAAAATGCCATTAATATCATGATGAAAAACCTGATGGATTTTTCCATGGGCTCGCTGTTTTACTGGGCAATTGGTTTTGGATTAATGTTTGGTGTGTCTAAAACCGGGTTTTTCGGAACAACCGGGTTCTTTTTAAGTGATTTTACTGTTGGCGGTGATCCATGGGTTCTGGCGTTCTGGATGTTCCAGGTGGTTTTTGCTGCAACTGCATCCACTATTGTTTCCGGTGCCATGGCCGAAAGAACAAAGTTCAGCGGCTACCTTCTTTATTCAGCCGTTATTTCTGCGATAATTTATCCGATATTCGGCAGCTGGGCCTGGGGAAGTCTGTTCAACGGCAGTGGGTGGCTGGAGGGTCTTGGGTTTATTGACTTTGCAGGTTCAACCGTTGTTCATTCAGTGGGTGGATGGGCTGCTTTGGCCGGTGCCATTGTTTTAGGGCCGCGTCTTGGCAAGTATACAAAGGAAGGCAAGGTAAAACCCATACTGGGTCATAATATTCCTCTGGCAGCCATTGGCGTATTTATCCTGTGGCTGGGATGGTTCGGATTCAACCCGGGTTCAACCACTGCTGCCAATAAAGACATTGCCATGATTTTTGTAAATACAAATCTTGCCGCAGCAACCGGAGCTGTGGTTGCCATGTTCGTATCCTGGTTAAAATTTGGAAAGCCCGAGGTGGGTATGAGTTTGAACGGTGCTCTGGCAGGGCTTGTGGGTATTACTGCCGGATGTGCAAATGTGACTCCGACAAGCGCCATCATCATCGGTGCAGTGGCAGGCTGTCTGGTGTTCTTTTCTGTAATATTCTTTGATAAAATCCGGGTGGATGATCCGGTGGGTGCGATTTCTGTGCATGGTGTCTGCGGCGCATGGGGAACTCTTGCCGCAGGCCTGTTTAATATCGGCGGAACAACAATGGGAATCATTACGGTACAGTTAATCGGTATTCTGGCTTGCTTTGCATGGGTATTTCCACTGGCATTCATGCTCTTTAAGCTGATTGATAAAACCATTGGCCTGAGAGTTTCCAAAGAAGAAGAACTTGATGGTCTGGATGATGCAGAACATGGTGGTAATGCGTATCCGGATTTTACCACTATCAATCATGGCATCATGTAATGAATACAGGTCATCAGCAAGTTGATTGATCCCTGTCATTGAGCAAAAAAATCCCCTGCAGCCTTTTCTTCAAGGCTGCAGGGGATTTTAAATTTAAATCTATAGAATAATATTCAAAATTCGTCTTAAGGGTTCTGCAGCCCCCCACAAAAGCTGATCTCCCACTGTAAAAGCAGTCAGAAAATCATTTCCAAGATTCATCTTCCGGATACGCCCAACGGGAACTGTCAGGGTTCCGGTAACAGCTGCAGGGGTTAAATCCTTGATTGAAGCTTCTTTGGTGTTGGGAATCAGTTTAACCCAGTCATTATTTTGCGCCATCATGGCTTCGAGCTCATTTAACGGCACATCCTTTTTTAATTTGATGGTAAATGCCTGGCTGTGACAGCGCATGGAACCAATCCGGATGCATTGTCCGTCCACGGGTATGGGAGAGTCGGATCGACCCAGAATCTTGTTGGTTTCGACAAATCCTTTCCATTCTTCCCGGGTCTGGCCGTTTTCCATGGCCTTGTCAATCCAGGGAATGAGACTTGCAGCCAGCGGAACTGCCCAGTTATCCACCGGCAGGTCACCAGAGCGCAATGTGTTAATAACATTTTTGTCCAGATCCAGAATGGCGGATGCCGGATTATCAAGAATCGGAGAAGCCTGGGTGCCAATGACCCTCATCTGTGCCACAAGTTCTTCCATGTTTTTGGCACCGGCTCCGGAAGCTGCCTGATATGTCATGGAGGTCAGCCATTCCACCAGATTATTTTCAAAAAGTCCGCCCAGGGCCATAAGCATCAAAGATACGGTACAGTTTCCGCCAATATAATTTTTAATACCTGAATTTAATGCGTCATCAATAACCTTACGGTTCACAGGGTCCAGCACAATGATGCTTTTTTTATCCATTCTCAAGGTTGAGGCTGCATCAATCCAGTACCCATTCCATCCTTTCTGTGCAAGCTGGGGGCGGACAGCTTCTGTATAAGATCCCCCCTGGCAGGACAGGATAATGTCCATGTCGCAGAGTGCATCAATATTATTTGCATCAACCAGAGGTGGTGATGTGACACCCACATCCGGCGCTTTCTGGCCTGCCTGGGAAGTGGTGAAAAAAAGCGGAGTAAACTGATTAAAATCTTTTTCCTCTATCATTCTTTCCATCAGGACAGACCCTACCATTCCCCGCCAGCCGACAATTCCAACTTTTTTCATTTCACTTCTCCTCTTTTAGATATGGTTTTCATCTGACAGGATATGCACGCTGTCAAAGTGATGATTTTAAATATTCGTTTATAAACATAAAGTTTATCATTTACTCTTTTTTGTTAAAAGATTCCAGTGGTTTTGAGGATTTTTCAATATCGATGACTTTTCCCTGGGGTAAATCCTTGGTTTCATAATTGGCAATTTCAATGATTTTCCGTGTCATCTTTCCCATACGATCCACCTGATCTTTAATCTGGAGGATTCGTTTTTTAATGGTGGGTTTATCAACATCTTCCATCATTAAAATTTCCGTATTTCCCATAATGGTTTGAAGCGGCTGGTTTAATTCATGGCAAACCGCCCGGGCCATTTCTATGACGCCTGCCAGCTTGTCTCTTTTTCGAAGTTCTTCTTCCACCTGGATGCGTTTTTTTTCCTGTTGATTCAGGGCAAACATAAAAAAAAGACTTCCAAATACACCAATGAGCCATAAAAGAAAATACATGAGCATAAAATGGCGTTTATTTTGTATTTCAATGGAATAATGTGCATCCATGGGAACTGCCACACTGATGCCACCGCGAATATCACCAACCTTATAGCCTTGTTCTTTGTGGCACTCCAGACATGATTTTTCTGTTATTAGCGGTTTCATCAACCGCATATATTCTTTCTGGTCAATAGTCTCAATGGAAGTAATTTCTTCAATACCTTTTTCAAATTGTTTTAACGCGGCTGTCTCCCAAACATCGGCCTTGTTCTCTGGTCGAATTGGATTTAAACTTGTGATATGACTGATATACCCGAATTTTTTAAACCCGAGTTCTGTGATCTGCCGGGTCATATATGCAGGATTCAGTTTTGTCAGTCTGACTCCGGAAGGCGTCTGTATATCGCGTTCCGGAACGTCAAGATAGGGATTGGGTGGAGTGTGTTCAGTGACAGGGACATAGACCCCTCCATGGTCTGCATTCCAGCTTCGATAGGTAATATGGTTCTGAAACGCTTCTCTTGCTTCAATTCGTGCGGCATCAACGGCACCAAGATGCATTGCTTTCTGATGCCAGAATACAGATACACAGACCAGGACTGTCCAGAAGATGATTCCGGCCAGTCCATAATACCACAATGCTGTGGACATATTTTTTTTTATGGGTTTATTTTTTTTCACATTTTTATTATGCATTATAAGGCAAAAAAATCAATATAAAGCTAAAAGGAGAAAAACAATGGATGAGGAATCAGGCGGACTGCATACTATTTTTATCTGTATTCTGGCAGGAATTTTAGTTTTAAGTTATTCTGCCATACCAACACATACAGCCGACACAGAAATACCCAAAGAAACTTCCCGGATTTCATCAAAAAATCAGACAAAGGCGGATACACCTGTTGGAAAAGAAGAAACTGCGACTGAAGAGACCGTCTCAGAACAAAAAGAAGATCAGATGACATCTGCTGAAAATACCGTGTCTGAAACAGAATCGGCAGAACAACCTGTAAGCTTGGTATCAGATAAAAATGATGCTGCACCCTCCGGATTTACGGCTGTTATTTCCATGAATAATCCGGCATATGACACCCATAAAAAAAGCATAGTTGAGTTTACGCATCTAAAACATGTGGAAGACTATAAAATCACTTGTGGGCAATGTCATCATGATGAAGAGGGAAAGCCCCTTGATCTAACATATGGAGATTCTGTTCAAGGCTGCATTGAATGTCATCCTGAAACACAGAAAGAAAAGGGTGAAAAACTCGATGACAGACAAAAGATTGCAAAATATCATTTTGAAGCAGTGCATGCCAACTGCATAAACTGCCATAAAACATATAATGTTGAAAAAGGGGACCCAAAGGGTAAAGGACCTGCACCGATATCCTGTACCCAGTGTCATCCTAAAGAATAATCGTCTTAAAACATAAATTGGCAGCGCCTGTTGTGGATTATTCTTTTATCCATCAACAGGCGTCTTCGTTATTTTAAATCAAATTTTAAATCTGTTCGAAATAGTCCGGTGTCCAGCACATATTTTCAATCAAAACATTCAGCCGGTTTTCATCATTATTATGTTTGTAGGCAGAAAAGGCACAGCCCTTATGCGTGAGTCCGGCTTTTATGGCTTCGGCGCCCACGCGTTTGGCAACTTCAATGGACACCTGCTTGAGTTGATCCAGCGGCGGGCATAAAATGCCGTCTGCCAGATCTTTTTCATTGAGAAAACCTGCAACAGCATGGGCTGCGGCAGAAAAGAAAGTCGGCAGTACCCGGGATGCACCGGAAGCCACAATTCCAAGGCCGACTCCGGGGAAAATAAAGGCATTGTTCATCTGTCCGATTCTGTATTCTTTTCCTTTGAAAATAACATTTTTAAAGGGTGACCCTGTTGCCACAAGGGCCTTGCCGTCACTCCACGCATAAATATCTTCGGGCAGGGCTTCTGCTTTTACCGTGGGATTGCTTAACGGCAGGATAGCAGGACGGTCCGTGTTTTTACAGGCTGCTTTTACAATCTGTTCTGAAAAATAACCCGGTTGTCCGGATGTGCCGATGAGCACCGTCACTTTTTCGTTGATAATTGCATTTAAAAGGGTATTGTCTTCGGGGGTTTTCATCCAGGAAAGGCGTTCAGGATCTTTGGCAAATTTGTGTTTATAGGAATCCAGTTTTCGATCCGTGGTCACAATGCCTTTTGAATCCAGTGTAAAAATTCTGTCAACAGCATCCTGTTGCGGCATTCCCTGAACCATAAGCTCGGTTAAAATCTGGTCGGCAATTCCGATACCGCCGGCTCCGGCTCCATGGATCAGGTATACCTGATCCGTCATTTTTTCTTTTTTAACTTTCATGGCCGCCAGAATTCCTGCCAGGGCAATGGCGCCGGTGCCCTGGATATCATCATTAAATGAAATCAGTTTGTCCAGATATGTATCGCGGACGGTAAATGCGGTTTGTTTGGAAAAATCCTCCCACTGGCACAGGGCATCTGGAAAAATCTTTTTAAATGCAACAGCAAATTTTTCAATAAACTGATAATATTCTTCTCCTTTGAGGCGTTTATTGCGCCATCCCAGATAATTGGGATCGTTGAGCAGTTCTTCATTATCTGTCCCGACATCCAGAGAAACAGGCAGACAATGCCAGGGCGCAATACCGGCCCCCTGTGTGTAAAGCATCAGCTTGCCAAGACAGATGGGAATACCGCCGGCTCCCTGGTCGCCGATTCCCAGGATGCCCTGGTTATCGGTGACCACTGCAATTCTGATATCCTGATCTGTATAATTCTGAAGAATATGTTCTGCATGATCAATATTTCCCGGATAAAAATGAATACCGTTGGCTCTTCGAAACATGGAAGAATACTGCTGGCAGGCAAGCCCCACGGTCGGCGTATAAATGATCGGCAAAAATTTGGTCACCTGGCTTGCAATGACCGCATGGGCCAGAACCACATTCCTGTCATACAGACTTCTGATATAAATAAATTTTTCAATATCAGAAGGTTTTTGATCAATGATATTCAAGCTGTTCTGAACCTGATCCTTGAGTGTCTTTACCCGTGGCGGCAGAAAGCCACTGAGTTTTAATTTTCGTCTTTCTTCTATGGTAAATGCTGTTCCCTTGCTGATATTGTTAAATCGAAGAACATCAAATCCTCTTAAATTAATCTGGACACCCAGTGTTTCTCCAAATTCACCATATTTAAATTCATAATGTGTGATTTCCATACTTTTATATTCCTTACAGTTATGATTAATAAAAAATTCATTTTAAAAAGATATGAACCGGTTTTTTTATAAAAGCAAAGTATATATTAAATTAAATGTGAATTCATTTCATTTTGTGAAAAATATTCATATGGTATTTATATCATCCATCTGCTGGAACCCTATGGACGACGGGCTACAAAAAATGGTATTTTATTTGATTTAAAAACAGAAAAAAGGACTTCATATGAAAACCACCCGATTGATCGTGTCTGAAAAACCCGCCCATACGATTAAAACCGACCTGCTGGTCTATTGTCTGATTGAAGAAAAACATAAAGTTCCTTCATGTGACCCGTATATAAAAACAACAGTTCAGAGAGCCTATGATCTTGGTGACTTCTGCGCTCAATTTTCTGAGCAGCTGCTGACATATCCGCAGTTAACATCTGATAACGATAATGCGCATGCTAAGCGCATCCTGATTATCGGAATGGGAGAATTAAAGGCTGATGCTGATCCTGTTGATTTTTTTGACATTCTGCGAAAAACCGGCGGCAATATTGCAAAGGTGTGTGAAAAAATCAAGGCAGACAGTTTGACAGTATGCGTACCGGATATCCCTGACATCGGATTTGAAAAAACGGCTCAATTTTTGACAGAAGGTATTTATCTGGGGGATTACCGGTTTGCCAAATATAAGAAAATCAAAACGGAAAAACCAGAGTATACCGGGCTTAAAACCCTGAATTTTGCATCCGGGGTATCTGTTTCAGCAATTCGCAAGGGTGCCAGAAAAGGGCTGAATGCGGCAAATGCGGCCTGTGAGGCAAGGGACATGGCAAATGAACCTGGCAATGGCTGGACATCTGCAGAATTTGCCGATTTTGCAAAATCTTTGTCCAAAAAATACGGATTCAAATATACCTGTCTGGAAAAAAAGGACCTGGTCAGGCTGGGTATGGGCGGTATTCTGGCGGTCAATCAGGGCTCTGCCATTCCCCCCAGAATGGTGATTGTGGAGTATCGGTCTTCAGCTGATGCAGACACACTTTTGCTGGTGGGCAAGGGCATAACCTTTGATTCAGGCGGAATCAGTATAAAACCGGGTCTGGGCATGGAAGAAATGAAATATGACATGTGCGGCGGCGCTGCAGTGCTGTGCGCCATGCAGACGGTGGGGGAAGAAACGCCTGATCTGAATATTGTGGCCATTGTTCCTGCAACGGATAATATGTCCGGCAGTCATGCAGTTCGTCCCGGCGATATTATAAAACATTTTAACGGCCTGACTTCGGAAATTGTCAATACAGATGCCGAAGGACGTATGATTTTAGGAGATGCGCTGTCTTACGGTGTTCAGACATACACGCCCGATGCCGTAATTGATATCGCCACGCTCACCGGCGCTGTTATTATCGGTCTTGGCCATCACCACTCCGGTTTGATGACCAACAATGAAACGCTTGCAGGAAAGGTGATCAAAGCCGGGAAACATGCAGGAGAGCCTGTCTGGCAACTGCCTTTAACCGATGAATATAAAGAGCAGATTAAATCAGATGTGGCAGATGTGAAAAATATCGGGGGCAAGCCCGGTGGCAGCATCACTGCTGCTGCATATCTGTCCAATTTTGTTGGGCAGACACCCTGGGTCCACCTGGATATTGCAGGCACTGCCTGGGATTTTACTGAAAAATCATATATTCCCAAAGGACCGTCCGGAATCGGGGTCAGAACGTTTATCGATCTGATTCGCAACTGGAAAAAAGGGATGCTGAAATAAAAAAGGGTGTGCTGCTTTCAGACTTCAAAAGCGGCACACCCTTTTTATAATGAACCGTGTTGTTATGCTTTGATCATCTGGCGCAGCACATAATGCAGAATGCCGCCGTTTTTAATATACTCCACTTCAATATCCGTGTTCAGTTTTGCAATGATTTCAAATGATCTTTGTTTCCCGTCTTTTACAGCATGAACAGTTAAAATAGCATCCGGTTTGATCTGATCCAGTCCTGCAATGGAAAAAATTTCATCTCCTTTTAACCCCAGAGATTCAAAGGTTTCTCCGGGTTTGAATATACAGGGTAAAACCCCCATGCCCACCAGATTGGACCTATGAATCCGTTCAAAGGATGTGGTAATAACCGCTTTTACACCTAACAGATTAGTGCCTTTGGCAGCCCAGTCCCTGGAAGATCCGGTTCCATATTCTGTTCCGCCGAACACCAGCAGGTCAGTTTTTTCATTGCGGTATTTTTCAGAAGCATCAAATACATACTGCTGTTCATTTTCAGGAAATTTCAGGGTCAGACCGCCAGGCTCGGAAACCAGTTTGTTCTTGATACGGATATTGGCAAAGGTTCCCCGCATCATCACCTCATGGTTGCCCCTGCGCGATCCGTAGGAATTAAAATCCCAGGGCTTGACGCCATTATCCACCAGATATTGTCCTGCCGGATAATCAACCGGAATGGCCCCTGCAGGTGAAATATGATCTGTTGTTACAGAATCCCCAAGCACCAGAAGGGCACGGGCGTCTTTTATATCTTTGATGGTGGGTTCGTCCGGTGAAAATTGTGTGAAGAACGGTGGATTTCTGATGTATTTTGAATTTTCATCAAAATTGAATGTGGTGGTCTGGGGAATTTTTACGTCCTGCCAGAGTTGATCACCGTCAAAAATATGGTCATATTGATCTTTAAAAAATTTCTGATGAACATGGGCTTCGACAAATGCATTAATTTCTTCAGGATCAGGCCAGAGATCTTTCATGAAAACCGCTTTGCCGTTTTTGTCGGTTCCCAGGGCCTGGGTGTTTAAATCAATATCAATTCGCCCTGCAATGGCGTAAATGACAACCAGAATGGGGGACATGAGAAAATTTCCCACAACATCCTGATGGATTCGGGCTTCAAAATTGCGATTGCCGGAAAGCACTGACATGACATCCAGTTTGTTGCCCTTGATGGCTTTTTCAATATCCGGGTCCAGAGGGCCGGAATTTCCGATACAGGTCATGCAGCCAAACCCTGTATTGTTAAATCCCAGCTCCTGAAAGGATTGCGTCAGGCCTGAGCTGGTCAGATAATCCATCACCACACGTGACCCTGGAGATAAAGAGGTCTTGACATACCAGGGAATGGTTAATCCTTTTTCAACGGCCTTTTTCGCCACAAGTCCTGCACCAATCATGGTGTAGGGATTTGAAGTGTTGGTGCAGGAGGTGATTGCTGCAATCACAATGCCGCCGTTTGTCAGAACTTCAGGACGACTTTCGGATGTGATTTCAATTTTTTCCCGGGTATCGAGTGCATAAATACGGGTTGTTTTTTCTTTGACATCTTTAAGCAGAATTTTGTCCTGGGGGCGGGAAGGTCCGGAAACCAGGGTGCCAATGGCAGACAGGTCCACATCAATTTTCTTGCTGAACTGGATATCCGTATCATAGGTATTAAAAAAGCCGCAGGCCTTGCAGTATGCTTCAACCCGATCAGCGGCCTCCTTGCGGTTGGTTTTAATCAGATAATCAAGCGTTTGTTCATCAACCGGGAAAAAACCGGAAGTGGCGCCATATTCGGGTGACATATTGGCAATGGTGGCCCTGTCGGTCAATGTCAGATTTTTGAGTCCTTCACCTGTATACTCAACAATTTTTTCAACCACATTTTCCTTTCTCAGAAGATGAGTGACATATAGGGCAATATCAGCCGATGTTACATGCTTTTGCGGTTTTCCAATAAAATTGACACCGATGATTTCAGGCAGATTCATATAATAGGGCTGGCCCAGCATCACCGCTTCCGCCTCGATTCCGCCCACCCCCCATCCTAAAACGCCCAGGCTGTTGATCATGGTGGTATGGGAATCTGTTCCCACCAGCGTGTCTGGAAAAGCAAACATGCCTTCTTCGGTTTGTTTGGTTGAAACCACCTGGGCAAGATATTCAAGATTGACCTGATGGCAGATGCCGGATTCCGGCGGAACCACCCTGAAATTATCAAAACTTTTCTGGGCCCATTTTAAAAGCTGGTAACGTTCTATATTTCTTTCATATTCTTTCTGGGCATTTAAAAAATATGAATTTTTTTCTTTAAAATGATCCACCTGGATGGAATGATCAATAACCAGGTCCACCGGAACCAGCGGGTTGATTTTTTTAGGATCCAGACCTGCTTCCTTGACAGCGTCTCTCATGGCGGCAAAATCAACCACTGCAGGCACACCTGTGAAATCCTGCATCAGGACACGGCCCGGATAAAACGCAATCAGTTCAGATTCGCCGGTATGATTTGAATAAAAATCAATCGCAGCAAGGATGTCATCCCATTTAACAGTCCGGCTATCCAGGTTTCTTGCCAGATTTTCAATCAACACTCGGGCACAAAACGGAAGCCGGCTTATCTTTGCCAGATTCATTTTTTCTAACTTATTGATATTATAAACAATAAACTCTTGACCAGCTAAGGTTATTTTTTCTTTAAGACGATGTTCAGTCATTTATTTACTCCTGTCGATATGTTTTTTATATGTGATTAATAAAGAAGTGAACCTGATCCGTGCCTTTTTGAAGAAACACCGCTTCCCAGAATCCATCCGGCAAGCAGAACCACGACTCCGGCAACAAACCATTTGATCATGCCGCTTCTAAAGCTGCTTTTATTTTTATTTTGAAGAACCTCAAGGTCCTTTGCAAGAATTTGATTTTCCTTCTGATAATCCTTATTTTCCTGAATAATTCTGAGAATATCCTTGGACTGGTCGACCAGCATATCGTATTTTTTAAGATGTATTTCAGAAGATTCCAAAAGTTGAGTGTTGTGCGCTTTTACCTCTTCAAGGGCGGCGTTTAATTCATTGATTTTCTGTGTATATTCATCTTTTACCGAGGAAAGCCTGTCTGTCAATTCCGTGTTGGAGGATTCAAGAGATTCAATTCTGGATTCAAGAACTTTATTTTTTGCTTCAAGATCTTTTGCAATATAAAAGGATGGCAATTCAAAAGTAATAAATTTTTTATCCACCCATCCCATCTCTTTGGATGACAGTTCAACTTTGTAGTATCCGTCTTTTTCCTCAATAACTTTGACAGGGGTATTGCTTTTCAGTGTTTTTAATACGGAATAAGAATTCCCCGGACCTTGTCTGAACGTCAGCAAAAGTGAATCTGAAACATAGCCGGTTTTACTGTACCCCGCCGCTGGAAAAACTGAAAATATAACCATGAATACAAAAAAACGGGTCAACATTTTCCTCATGTTCTTTATCCTCCGTAAGTTTTTTGTATTCAATAACAATCCTATCGATATTTTACAATAAAAAACTCTTGCCAAGAACAGCCCAACAAAGGTATCAATCAAATCGAATATTAGAAATAATTTTCCGGATAAATACAAAATGAACCAGAAATTATACAAAAAACTGTGCATCACCAATATCCTTAAAGGGGTTGAAGAAGGTCTGACCAGATATTCGAACACCAGCCGTGTGGCGCTGATTTTTGCTGTATCATCTGATGATCCTGTTCTTATTTTTGATCCGCAGAATATTTTACGGGAACATGAATCCAAGTTAAAAGAAGTCTTTTACGAAGATTCGGATCAATGGAGAAAAAACATAAAACAAAAAATCAAGGGACAACCCAAAGGGTATATGGTCCCTGAAAATGATCTGGCCCTTGCCGGTCTTATTTCATACGGCTGCTGCTGTAACGATTTTTTCTTTCAGATGTGGCTGACAGACCATCATCCGGACATGTGTTCCATAAAGCCGACTGAACGCTGGCTTGAACAGGCAGCCTGTCTTCTGGTTCATGATTATAACTCAGAATCCAGCGCCATCAATTCATCTGATTATGTATTGAAAAACTATTCTCTCCAGGCAATAGCTGATCATATTGTTGATGAACGCGAAAAATATGTTGGTTTTGACAGTCAAATTTTAATCCCGCCGATATTAAACGATATTTTAAATATTTCCAAAACAAGAGAAGAGGGTGCCTGGGCAAGAGGAACGCTCTTTTTTACAGATCCCCAAAGAATTGAAGATATCTCTTTTATCACCAAAATTCAAAAGCATGAAAGACCGGTTATCAGTAATGTGAAGCATATCCGAAAATTGCTCGTTGCAGTGGAAAGATCTGACCGGAAACTGGTTTCCGACGGCTGTACCATCATCGGCATTACAGATGCGCCCATTCCGGACTTTGCGATTACTGCGGATTTCAGAGGGGATCATGGTTTTTTAATGCTGGGCAATGATAAAATATCCTCTTTTTTCGACGGCAGTTTTCATTCCACAACCCGTGAAGCAAAAATGGTTGAACTTGAAGAGCTGCTTCTGGATTCTGAACTGGATACAGAAAATTCAACCCTGCTGTTCCAATTGATCACCCATATGGTTCATGCGGCATCCAGCGGCAGATACGGCTGCACACTGGTGGTTGACCTGAATGAAACCCCGGTGAATTTATCCGGTCATGTTCTGGAACCTTCCTTAACGCTTCGTGACCCTAAAAATCTCAAGCTCACCTGTTCACTTTTAAAAATAGACGGGGCCATACACATCACCTCAAATCTGTGTGTTAAAGGGTTTGGCTGTCTTCTGGACGGGAAAAGCATTAAATGGGAAAATATGGCCAGGGGTGCACGGTATAATTCAGCCCTAAGGTTTTCAGCAGATCACAGCAAGGTTATCGTTGTTGTCGTTTCAGCAGACCGGCCCGTGTCTATTATTTACAGCGGGATAGAGATCAATGCATTCAGTCACTGGCGGCCTGTTTATCAGCATATACCCGAACCTGTAGAACTTAACCACTATTTTAGCGGAGCAATATTATGACCCATCACGACGACCACAGCCACGACCATTTCCATGGAGATCACAACCACACCCATGGTGACCACGATCATTCTCACGGACATTCCCACAATCATGATCATTCCCATGCCCACCCGCATGAATTGAGCTTTGAACAGAAACTTGAAAAACTTTTCGGGCACTGGATTGATCATAATGACAGCCACAAGGAAACTTTTTTTACCTGGGCAAAAAGAGCAGATGACGCAAAGCTTACCGAAATTGCCAAACGATTGGATAAAGTCGGTAAATTGTCTGAAGAGGTCACGGGCCTGCTCAAAGAGGCATTGAAAATTCTTCAAAGCTGAGTTTTACATGAACACAACCCAAATGACCGGCCAAAGATTTATCTTCGGTTTTGACGGTCTTTATTTCAGCGATGATTTAAAGCATATTATCCGTGATCTGAATGCCTGCGGAATTATCCTTTTTAAACAGAACATTCAGTCCCCTGACCAGGTTTCGGATCTGTGCCGGCAATGCCAGGAATATGCTGCGGCCTGCGGGATTCCCCCCCTGTTTATCTGCGTGGATCAGGAAGGGGGCGTTGTTGCCCGCTTTAAAGAGCCCTTTACCGTATTCAAAGGCAATCCTTTTATAGAGACCCTTGAAGATGCCCAACACTTTGCAGTGACAACAGCAAAAGAACTGTTGCCTCTGGGAATTAACATGAACCTTGCGCCTGTTCTGGACGTTGCTCCAGAAGGGGTGGACAGTATCATGAAGGACAGGGTTTTTAAAGGGGATGAAAGATCCGTCTCAAAACTGGGGACTCAGGTCATTTCAAGTCTGCAGTCCAGTCATATGATGGCCGTGGCCAAGCATTTCCCCGGTATCGGCCGCACAATCAAGGATTCCCATTTTCATCTTCCGGTACTGGATATTGATTTTGATACCTTGAATAACACAGATATGATTCCGTTTGCACATGCAATTAAACAGGGTGTGACCGGAATCATGCTGTCCCATATTCATTATCCTCAGCTGGATGAAACATGGCAGGCCAGTCTTTCACCGGTTATTGTCAATGATATTCTGCGAAATAAAATGGGCTTTGAAGGGCTGGTCTTTACTGATGATCTGGATATGAAAGCCATTAAACATGACATGCCGGTGTGTATCAGGCAGATTTTACAGGCAGGCGTGGATATCACCCTGATCTGTCATAATGGTCCCAATATTGATATTGCATGGTCAACCATGCAGGAACTGCTGGCAGCAGATAAAAGCCTGTATCAGGCAGGGGAAAAATCTGTGGAACGAATCCTTAAATACAAGAAAAAATATCTGTCAAATCCTGTTTCTTGAAAAAACATCATGATCAAAATTGCATATATCGCCTTGCTGGATCATGGTAAATCCTCTTGCGGCAATCATGGCTGCATTATCACCGCAAAGAGAAGGTGCTGGGGCAAAGACACAAATCCTGTCCGTGGCAGCAGTTTGTCTCAACCGGTCAACAAAGGTTTGGTTGGCTGACACTCCGCCGGATATGCCGATTCTTGTGCAGTTTTTAAATTTGGCCGCCCGGATCAGTTTCTGGCATAGCACATCAATCACCGCTTCCTGAAAAGAAGCGGCAATCCGGGCTTTTTCCTCCAGAGTGGAAATATCATGGTCGTGAATATATCTGGCAACAGCAGATTTTATACCGCTGAAGCTGAAATCAAAACTGTCTTTATCCAGCAGGGTTCTCGGAAAAACAATATTGTCCGGATTTTTGGATTTGGCCATCTGCTCGATAACAGGTCCGCCGGGGTATCCAAGCCCCAGCATTTTTGCAACCTTGTCAAAGGCTTCTCCTGCGGCATCATCCCGTGTCTGGCCCATGAGTTCAAAGTGATCATGTGAGGTAACATAATAGATATTGGTGTGACCGCCTGAAACCACAAGCGCAATAAAGGGAAATTCAGGAGGAGTGTCTGTTAAAAAAAGAGAGTAAATATGGGCCTCAAGGTGATTCACCCCGGTGAACGGTATGTTTCTGGCAAACGAAAATGCTTTTGCAAATGAAAATCCGACCAGTAATGCCCCGATAAGTCCTGGACCTCGCGTTGCTGCCACAGCATCAATCTCTTCTTTTTTTATCAACGCCTGCTCAAGGGCCTGGTCCACCACAGGCGTTATGGCTTCAAGATGCATCCTGGAAGCAAGTTCCGGTACAACACCGCCGTATTTATGATGAACATCAATCTGAGACGCAATGACAGATGACAGGATATGGGTGCCGTCTTTTACAACAGCCGCAGCCGTCTCATCGCAGGAGGATTCAATCCCGAGGACTATCATGACGATTGTTTAAAGATTATACCCATATGGTCTGGGTTTCGTTGCCTTCCCGATTTTCAACTTCACCGATAAGGTATGCTTTTTCATTCATGGCTGTCAGCCGGTCCATCACTTCCTGTACCGAATTATCAGGAACAACAACAATCATACCGATACCGTTATTGAATGTCCGATGCATATCATTTTCAGATACAGAACCTTCTTTTTGAAGCATATTGAAAATCGGTGGAACTTTCCAGGATTTTTTATGCACAATGGCTTTGCATGCTTTGGGAATCACGCGTATGATATTTTCATCAATACCGCCACCGGTAATATGCACCAGACCGTGAATCGGCAGATCGCGCAGAAGACTTAAAATACTGGGTACATATATGATGGTGGGTTTTAAAAGCTCTTCCCCCAATGTACATCCCAGTTCGTTGATGTGGGCGTTTACATCATATTTGCATTTTTCGAAAAGAATTTTTCTGACAAGGGAAAAGCCGTTGCTGTGGATTCCGCTGGATCCGATTCCAATCAGTTTGTGACCATTGCTGATATAGGATCCGTCAATTATTTTATTATTGTCCACAAGGCCCACTGAAAATCCGGCAAGGTCATATTCCCCTTCCTGATAGAGACCTGGCATTTCAGCGGTTTCTCCGCCGATTAATGCACATCCTGCCTGATTACAGCCTTTTGCAATGCCGATCAATATTTTTTCTGCAACAGCGTTGTCCAGTTTGCCGGTGGCAAGATAATCCAGGAAAAACAAGGGCTTTGCACCCTGGACTATAATATCGTTTACACACATTGCCACAAGATCAATACCAATGGTATCGTGTTTATCCATCATGAAGGCGACTTTAAGTTTGGTTCCTACCCCGTCTGTTGAACTTACCAGTACCGGATTGGAGATGTTTGAAAGATTCAGGGAGTAAAGTCCGCCGAATCCGCCGATTTCCCCCATGACACCTGTGCGCGGGGTGGATTTTGCAATATCCTTGATTCGATCAACCAGTTTGTTTGCCTTGTCTATATCAACGCCTGAGTCCGCATATGTTAAGGATTCACTCATTTAAAATCACCTTGTTTGGTTTCGTAGGTTGCTTTTTTTATAACCGTAAAAGAATATACATAATAGGGGTGAAAGTCAAAAGTTTTTTGACATCATCTGATGAATATTGTATCTAATTCAAAATTAAACTTGAGCTTACAATACTGGAGAATACAGGTAGATGGAAAAGATTAATATTGGAATTTTAGGATACGGTGTTGTCGGGACAGGCGTGGCAAAACTGCTAAAAGAAAAAAAACAATTGCTGGAGCACAGAGTCGGAGCACAGCTGAATCTTAAAACAATTGCCGATATAGATACCACAACGGATCGCGGTATAAATTTAGGATCCACAAATCTCATATCTGACGGCAATCTGATCATTGAAGATCCTGATATTCATATTATTGTTGAAACCATTGGCGGACAGACCATTGCCAGAGAATTTATATTAAAAGCGCTTGAACATAAAAAGCATGTGGTCACCGCCAACAAGGCACTTCTTGCCGGGCATGGCAATCTTTTGATGAAAACTGCAAAAGAAAATCAGGTGGATCTTGCTTTTGAAGCCAGTTGCGGCGGATGCATGCCCATTATAAAATCATTGCGTGAATCTCTTGTGGCCAACAATATTACGTCCATGTCCGCCATTTTAAACGGGACCTGTAATTATATCCTTACCCGGATTTCCAATGATGGGTCTTCCTTTGAGGCAGCATTAAAAGACGCACAGGACCTGGGCTATGCAGAAGCTGAACCTTCTCTGGATATTGATGGACATGATACTGCACATAAGCTTGCCATCCTGAATGCCCTGGCCCATGGTATGGAAATTAATTTAAAGGACATCCATGTTGAAGGCATACGCAATATCAGGCCCGAAGACATTCAGTTTGCCAAAGAATTCGGGTATACCATCAAACTTCTTGCCATAGGCAAAATTCACGATAACCATGTGGAAGCAAGGGTTCATCCCACCATGATTCCGGATTCCAATCCTTTATCCAATGTGAATTCTTCCATGAATGCCATTGTTATTGAGGCAGATGCCACAGGACAGACCATGCTGTACGGTCACGGGGCAGGAATGATGCCCACTGCCAGCGCAGTTTTGAGTGATATTGCGGATATCGCAAGAAATATCATTTCCGGCGGCAACACCAGAGTGCCGATTCTTGGGTATCTTGAGGACCACATTCAACACATTCCTATCCTGAACATGGCTCAGCTGAATACCCGGTATTATCTGCGGTTTGAAGCACAGGATCATCCCGGCGTATTATCAAGGATTTCAGGGGTGCTGGGTGAAAACAACATCAGTATTGAATCCGTGCATCAAAAAGGCCGTAATGCCAATGGCAAGGTGCCCATCATGATGATTACACATCTTGCAAATGAGGCATCTGTTCAAAATGCCTTGAAACAAATTTCAACCACTCAGTCTGTGATTGGCAGTCCGGTTATTATACGAATAGAAGAAACACCATAACCACGGGAGAAAAAATGAAAATTATTGTTGCAGATTTGGAAGGCGTCTTTTTACCTGAGATCTGGATTAATGTTGCCATAAAAACCGGCATAGAAGAATTGAAATTAACCACAAGAGATATCAGTGATTATAATGTATTGATGACCCGAAGGCTTGCCATATTAAAAGAAAACAATCTTAAGATGCAGGATATCCAGGCGGTCATTGCCACTATTGACCCGCTTGAAGGCGCAACTGACATGCTTAACTGGATTCGTGGCCAGGCGCCGATTATTATTCTGTCAGATACCTATGAAGAATTTGTTAAACCTTTGATGGTTAAACTCAATTTTCCCACAGTCTTATGCCATCATCTTACTGTGGATGCAGATGGCAGTATCACTGCATACAACATCCGGACCGAAAATCAGAAGTCCGCAGCGGTAAAAGCTTTGAAAAGTATCAATTATGAAGTTATTGCCTTTGGTGATTCCTACAACGACCTGGGAATGATCCAGGAGGCCCAGACCGGTTTTTTCTTTTGCCCGCCGGAATCTATTATTACCGATTTTCCGGATATTCCGGTAACCCGTAATTATGCCGAACTTAAACAGATGATCAGGACGGCTTTAATTAAATGAATATCAATATAGATGATTTTAAAAACCTGAAAGCCATGGTCATCGGGGATCTGATGGTGGATGAATATTTATGGGGAAATGTGGACCGCATTTCCCCTGAAGCCCCGGTTCCGATTGTCTGTGTGACCCATGAAAGCCAGACACTTGGCGGAGCGGGAAATGTCATCAATAACCTTGTTTCCATGGGGGCTCATGTGATTCCCATTGGTACAGTGGGCTCTGGAAAAGCAGGGCAGATGATTTTAGACACCCTCAAAACCCTTGATATTGATACCGACGGTATTGTCAGCGAACCCAAGCGACCCACAACCCGAAAAACCCGTGTTATTGCATCCAACCAGCAGGTCCTGAGAATAGACCGGGAAATCAAAACCTGTATCAATGCGCAAACTTTAAACAAACTGGTCCGGATAATAGAAAAAAAAATTAATCAAGTTCACCTGATCATCATCTCGGACTATGATAAAGGCCTTGTAAGCAAAGAACTTGTTGAAAAAACTGTTTTTTTAGCCAGGCAGAACAATATTCTGGTGCTCGCAGATCCAAAGGCACTTGATTTTATAAAATATGAACATGTCTCAGTGCTGACACCCAATAAAAAAGAGGCAGGTATCGCAGCGCACATGAGTATCGGTTCCCGGGAAGATCTTTTCTTTGCCGGTAAAAAATTAATGTCCCAGGTTCAGATGGACAAACTGTTAATCACCTGCGGAAAGGACGGCATGGTGCTGTTTGAAAAGGATAAAGAACCTTATGCCATAGCGTCCAAGGCGCGTCAGGTCTTTGATGTATCCGGGGCCGGAGATACGGTTATTTCTCTTCTGGGACTGGGGCTTGCATCCGGAGCATCTTTCAAGGACGCTGCCATGGTTGCCAATGCCGCTGCAGGCATTGTCATAGCAAAGATCGGGACAGCCACAGCGACCATAGAAGAATTAAAAAAGGAACTGCTGTCCTGAACGTCTTTAAGATAAAAGGCTTGACAGAATTTTAACATTTCTATATAGTGCCCTTCATTGATGCGGGGTGGAGCAGTCTGGTAGCTCGTCGGGCTCATAACCCGAAGGTCGTTGGTTCAAATCCTTCCCCCGCTACCAAAAAAATTCAAGGGGTTCAGGCTTCACTGTCTGAACCCCTTTGTGTTTTTAATTGCACTGTGTCAATACTTCCACAGCAGTGTCAATCTTGCAGAAAAAAACAGCTTCTTTCCTGATAAACTAAATGACCTGAATTTATATAACTGCTTGTATATAAAGATTTTTTTTAATAATAATTAATCTGGTATGTGAATTGCATTACACTGGTTGGAAAAGAATGTATGACGATATATTATAATTAAATAAAATTTGACGGGAATCGGCGTTTGGGAAAAACCATTGGACAAAATAGGCCAGGCCCTGCACAATCGTTTTTTTCTGGTAAGCAGACAGGGGATATGATTACTGTTCCCGGGAAAAAAGCAGTTGTTGTGGGTATTGTGTTCAGACCCAAAGATATTATTCTGGTTAAAACCGAAAAAAAATCCCAGGGAAATCATCATCTGCTGGATTATCACAAACATCCCTTACCGGACGGGGCGGAGATCAGCAGTCCGGTATATGCCAGAATCCTGAATGAAGCCATTACAGATTTCTGCAGCCAGGACAAGCAGTATGAAACCTGGTGCATCATTCCTTCCATCAATGTCCAGACAAAATATCTGGCCGTGCCCCGGGTCAAGGACAAGCAGCTGTATAATGCGGTGTACTGGTCTTTTAAAAATGAAATGCCCTTTGATGAGGAAAAATATCTGTTTGATTTTGATATCATTTCACATATTGTTGAAAATGGTATTCAGAAGATTGAAACCCTGGCGTATTCAGCCCCTCTTGAAACTTTAGAAACCGTAAAACAGGTTTTTGCCAATGCTGCCATACGGCTTGACGGTGTGTCCATTGTGGCGTTCGGCATTCAGAACTTATTGCGGACTCAATTTCTGCAGCCCGGATGTGAAAGTGTGTGCACGCTGTTTATCGGTACTGACTGGTCGAGAATTGATATTTTTACGCAAAATCATCTGTATCTTTCCCGGGATATAAAAACCGGATATCAAAGTTTTCTTCATAATATTGAAGATGTCATTTCCCAAAAAGATCTCAATCAAACACAGCTTCGAAAACTTGCTGACGATTTTTTCACGCATCATCTGATTCATTCAAAAATTATTGATTGTGATCAGAACGAACATTTTTCCAAAATTGAATCTGTCACCGACCGTCTGGTAAAACAGATCGCCAGAACTTTTGAATATTTTGTGACCAATTCCGGAAAAAAACCGATTCAAAAGCTGTATTTAACCGGCCGACTCTGCGATTTTGAAGGCCTGATCGATTATTTAAGCAAAAAACTGGGAATTCCTGTTGAAATCATTGATTCATTTTCCGGTTCTGTATTTCAGGATGTCCCTGAACTTAAGGTTAAATCTGTTTCTGACCGCTATCTGCCGGCTTTTGGGATATCTCTTTCAGATACAAGACATACGCCGAATTTCATCAATACCTTTAAAGACCGACAGGCTGTCAGACAATCAAAAATGATTGATCGTATTTTTGCAGCAGGTATTATCCTGATGATGGCTCTTCTGTCCGGGTTTATATATTTTCAAAAATATCAAATTCAGAATAAAACAATGATGGCTGAAAATATTATCATTCAGATTGAAAAGACGGGCGGTACACCGATTACAGAGGAAATGATCATAAAAAAAAACCAGGACCTGCGCAATTATCAGAAACAACTTGAGAAAACAGCAGATCATTTTTCAGGCATTGCTGCCATCAGCGAATTATGCCAACTGACATCAGATAATATTGCGCTTTCTGACATGGTGATTTTAAATTCTACAGTTGATGGAAAGTTAAACCGGTCTTTAACTGCAAAAGGTTATATTTTTGAAAATAAATTATTGCTGGATGCAACCCTGGCAGGATACCGGGAAACACTGAACAGTTCTTCGCTTTTTAGTAATATCACTGTACTGCAGAAAACATTTATGGTTGTAGATGAAAAAGATGTGATTTTTTTTGAAATAAAAATGGATATAAACAGGCAACAGGATGCATGAATTGAAACCGTATAAACCATTATATAAAATATATGCGGCAATTCTTATTGCTGTTATTATTTTGTTGGTTTCTTTTTTTATTGTTCCTGATTATTTAAAAATTAAAACCCTTGATACAGAAATAAACAATTTAACACAAACCCTGGAAATCCAATTAAAACTTGGTCCATTGTATCATCAGATCAGCGCCAGGGCTGATCTGGAAAAGGTGTCAAGCCTGAATGTTCCTTCAAAAGGATGGCTTGACAGAGCCCAGATTATTAATATTTCAAAAATTTTCCAGGATCTTGCTGATAAAAATGATCTGGAATGCCTGAAAAGCAATCCGGATGTGGATACATTATCCGGTGATGCAGAAATCATGCTGACACATATTGTGCTTACAGGAAAATTTGAACAGTTCAGACAGTTTCTGTTTGATATTACCCGTCTGGATTATCTGGATTCTTTTGAAGAAATCCGGTGTATTTCAGAACAGACCGGTAAAAAATACATGTTAAAAATATGGATTTCGATCAAATGATAATTTTACGTCTAAAATCTTTTTTATGCAGGTGATATGGCCAAACGTGAAAAAATATTAATCGGGCTGTGTGCGGCAGGGCTTATTTTTCTTGTGTATTCCAATTTCATTGGAAAAGAAAAGAAAAGCGTCCATACGACAGATAATGCCCCCACAACTGCTTCCACAGATCAATTTGTTGCAGAACAGTTGATTTTTCTGAAAAAATCTGACCGAATCGAAGCGGACAGACAGATTATATCCAAAGCCGCTGTCAACTGGGAGAATGATCCGTTTGCTTCCCAGGAACTGATCCGGCAGATAGAAGGATATGCAGAAAATGAAAAAACCCCGTCTCAGATTAACAGAGAAAAGCAGGAGCCTTTATTGTATTCAGGCTATATAAGGGTAGGGGATAAGCTGCTGGCCATTGTAAACGGTATGGAATATGAAAAAGGGGATACAATTGAAGGCACCTCGTATGAAGTTTTTTCTGTTTCAATTGCAACAGAATCCATTATGCTCCGGTCGCCGGATTCGACGATTAAAACCGTATATATCTCAAACGATGTTGAGACTGAAAAAGACAGGAGAAAATCCAATATATGAAAAATAGACATTACATACTCAGATATGGCCTGATTATTCTGCTCCTGTTTTTAATCGGGTGTGCTGCAAAGGATAAAAAAATCAAAGAAACTGTTTTTTCTGATTTTGAAAAATGGAAAAAGCTGGCCCAGTATTCTGAAGCCCATTCTCCAAGCCCCCGAAAAATAGACACTCAGGAATATCAGAAAAAATCCACAGCCCAGCATTTAACAGAAGCCCAGGTTTTACAGGAGCAAACCCGAAAATCACCTGAAATCATCCCGGAAAAAAAACTTCCGTCAAAACGGGTCACCATGCAGATGCATGATGTGGATGTGGGCGTTCTTTTCAGATCCCTGGCAAAGGCTGCAGACGTCAATATTATTATCAATAAAAGCATCACTGGAAAAGCCAGTGTAAATATCAATGGGTTGCCCTGGAGTCAGGTGTTCAAAGGCCTGCTGGATACCTATGGCTATACCTATATATGGATGGGAGATATTATCAGGGTGATGTCTATTGAAGATCTGAAAACCCAGGCATCGCTTATGGATGCAAAACAGATGATGGAAGTGAAAAACAAAGAATATGATATTGCCCTGATGACCTTGAAAACAGAAAAAGAAAATATGGAACCTTTAAAAACACGGGTAGTGCATGTGGATTATGCAGATCCTGTCCAGTTAAGAGATAATCTCTGGGAATATTTAAAAATTTCAAAAAACGGGTACAAAAAAAAATCAGACAAAAACGAGGACTCAGATGCTGAAAACATCCGGGGATCAATTATAGTGGACAAACACACCAATTCGCTGATGATACAGGCCACATCCAGTGATATGATCCGTATTCTGGAACTAATGGAAAAGCTGGATAAACCCACATCCCAGGTGAGAATTGAAGCCTTTATCGTTGAGACTAACGGAGAAACCGCAAGAGAACTCGGAATGCAGTGGGGAGGCCTTGCTTTGAGTACAGGCGGCAAAAAAAATACCTGGCTTGGCGGGGCCATGGGTGCGCCGGACACCTCATTGTTTGATGAAGATGGTTCTGTCTTAACCCATTTGCCGATCATCGGCAATATTTCAAACTTCCCGTCTTCGGACAATGCAGGAACTGCCGGCTGGAAAGGGACAACCCTGGGTCTGATGACCGAAAAAATCGGCAATTTCATGCTGTATGCGCAACTGACAGCCCTGCAGGAGGAAGGTAAACTCAATATTCTTTCAAAACCGTCCATCACAACTCTGGACAACCAGAAAGCCATTATTGAAAGCGGGCGGGACATCCCCTATGTGTCCAACAATGATGGTGAAAACACGGTTGAATTTAAAAAAGCCGTTTTAAAGCTTGAGGCCACACCCCATGTTATTGATGGAAATAATCTTAAAATTAAAATTATAACCAATAAGGATGAACTCGATTTCAGCAATAACGTGGATGGAAATCCAGTGATTCTGACCAAATATGCAGAAACCGAAGTGGTGCTTCAGGACGGACAGACTACAGTTATCGGCGGGCTTGGAAAAGAAACCCGATCAGATACTGAATCCGGAATTCCGGGGATCAAGGACATCCCGATTCTGGGCAATGCGTTCAAGCAGCAGGCCAATAATGTCCAGATGGAACATGTTCTTATTTTTATCACCCCCTATATTTTAAAAGAAAGAAAGCAGATTCATCCGACAGGTGACCCTGCAAACAACCAGAATACTGAAAAGAACACAGTTAAAAAAACGGACATCGATGAGAAAAACACTGTCAATCAATTGACACAAGCGCAGAATGACTATCGTTTTTCTCTTCAGATCGGTGTTTTCAGCAATAAAACAAATGTTGACCGTTTATTGGAAAAATTACGCACCAAAGGATATCAACCGTATTTTTATGAAACCCGAAATTCATCAGATAAACCGGTTTACAGTGTCAGGATAGCAGATTTTCTGGATTTAAAATCTGCTTTGGATGCCCAGGAAGACTATCGGAAAAAAGAAAAAAAACCAGCCATTGTGACGTTTTATGACAGCCTGACAGCCGTGCCGGACAGGATCAGAAAATTCTGATGAATCGGGTTTTTTATCCAATGATAACTTGATGATTCATCATTTTACCCAGGTGTAATTATTGTGTTGTACAAAATAATATATTGAGGTAATAGGGAAGAATGAAACGAAAGAAACTGGGGCAAATGGCAGCAGAAGCAGGTCTTATTACGGACAAACAGCTTTCTGATGCAATTGCAGATCATAAGCAATCCAATATGAAACTGGGCCAGTTTCTTGTGAAAAAAGGCATTGTCAGAGAACAGGAAATTGTTGATCTGTTATCCCGACAGGTCGATATCAAACGGTATTCACCCTCTCAATTTCCGGTCAATACAAGTCTTGCAGATGTTTTCACCTTTGAAATGGCCAATAAATACAAGGCTGCTCCCTTACAAAGAAATGGCAATGTGCTGACCATCGCCATTACAGATCCATCAGATATCGATGCGCTGGATGCCATTGAAATTTATACCAATATGGAAGTGGAAACACTGATCTGCACGGAAAAAGAAATCGACCATCTGATCACCACCATATATGGTAATTTTTCCGGGCTTGGCGTAATCATGGAGGATGAACACTTTGATTTTGATGATTATTCTGAAGAAGGCCAGACCATTGAAGACATAGAGGTCAGTTCTCTTTTGAATATGGCTGAGGAAGCACCGGTTATCCGGCTGGTAAATTCCATTTTATCCCAGGCCATTCGCGAAAGAGCCAGTGATGTTCATATCAGCCCTGAAAAAACCTATGTTCATATCCGGTTCCGGGTGGATGGCAAATTATATGAGGTCCCGTCTCCGCCCAAAAAAATGTTTCTACCCATTGTATCCCGTATGAAAATTCTGGCCAATCTGGACATTGCCGTGTCCAGAATCCCCCAGGACGGACGGTTTACCATTAAAATGAACGGCAGGGAAATCAATGTCCGAACTTCTACCATTCCAACCATACATGGAGAGAATGTTGTTCTGCGACTGCTGGATTCAAGCAGCAATATTTTAACACTTGAAGAACTTGGATTTTCTGCAAATGACAGGGCCATCATCCGGCGAATGATCAACAAGCCCTATGGCATGATTTTAACGGCAGGACCCACCGGAAGCGGAAAAAGCACCACCTTGTATTCCATGTTAAGAGAACTCAACACCCCTGACACCAATATCATGACACTGGAAGATCCGGTTGAATACCGCATGGAAAAAGTCAGACAGACCCAGTTGAATAAAAAAGCCGGCATGACATTTTCCGAAGGCATTAAATCCATACTCAGGCAGGACCCGGATGTGATTATGGTGGGTGAAACCAGAGACAGGGAAACCGCTGAAATTTCCATCCAGGCAGGTCTTACCGGCCACAGGGTTTTGAGTACGGTGCACACCAATGATGCGGCCGGGGCCATTACCCGCTTTATTGATATGGGAATAGAACCCTTTTTAGTGTCTTCAGTCATGCTGATGACTATATCCCAGAGGCTTTTGCGAAGAGTCTGCCCTGAATGCAAAGTATCAGTCAAACCCTCCCAGAGAGCCCTGGATTTCTGGGAAATAAAAGATACCAAAGGCGCCAATTTTGTAAAGGGCAGGGGATGTTCAAACTGCATGGATACAGGCTATAAGGGGCGGATTGGAATTTATGAAATTCTGGTGATGGATGAAATGGTTCAGGACATGGTTTTAAATAACTGTTCTGCCCGTCAGATTACCCAGGCGGTAAAAAAAGCCGGCAAAATAAAACTGCTGCGGGAAAGCGCAGCCCAAAAGGTTTTTCAGGGAGAAACATCCATGAAGGAGGCTGCTGCTGCAGTCATGAGCTGATGCTATGAATTTTGCTTACAAGGCACTGGATAAAAACGGAAAGCAGATCTCAGGATATGTGACTGCGGATTCCCAGGACCAGGCAAACGCAGTGATTGCCCAGAGAGGCGAAATGCTGTTGTCCATTAAAGAATCCAGACTGTCTTCAAAAAAAGACAGACCCTTGTTTTCTGATCTTTTTTCCTTTGTCAAACCCATGGATTTGATCTTGTTTACAAAGCAGCTTAAGACCCTTATCAAAGCCGGTATTCCCATGCTCAGCATTTTAAATACCCTGCACAATCAGACAGAAAATGCGCATCTTAAAAAAGTCATTTTACAGATCAGCAAAGATATCAAAGAAGGGCGCTCTATTTTCCGTGCATTCAAAAAACATCCGGCTGTATTTTCAGATCTTTACTGCAGTATGATATATGCAGGAGAAACCAGCGGTTCCATGCCGGAGGTGCTGGATCGGCTGATTTATATCATTGACCACGAAAATAAAATTCGTTCAGAAGTAAAGTCTGCCATGACATATCCGATAATAGTAGTCATCACGCTGATGATGGCTTTTTTTGTTCTTTTACTTTTTGTGATACCCAAATTTGAGAAGATTTATGCCCAGGCAGGGGTGAATTTGCCTTTGCCAACAGTTATCTGCATCCGTATGAATAATTTTTTTGTCCAGTACTGGATGTATTATATTCCGGGACTTTTCGGGATTGTTATTTTCATGTTTTTCTGGTTAAAAACAGAAAATGGAACCTATATGAAAGATTTGGTTTTGCTCAAAATTCCATTGATCGGGATTTTATTTTTAAAATCCGCCATGAGCCGGTTTGCCAGTATTTTTTCTATCCTGCAGTCCAGCGGCATTGTGGTTCTGGAATCTTTGAGCATTTTGGCCGGAACCATTGGGAATGCTGTGATAACAAAGGAATTTAAAAGAATCAGTGAAGAATTGACAGAAGGACGCGGGATTGCCGGCCCTTTGCGAAAATCAAAATATTTTCCGCCAATGATCGTGGATATGGTTGCTGTGGGAGAAGAATCCGGTACTCTGGATGAACTGATGGACGAGGCCTCAAAACACTATGATGTGGAAGTAGAATATGCCATTAAAAAACTGACCGATGCCATCGGGCCGATTTTAACCCTCGGTCTTGCCGTGGTTGTTGGTTTTTTTGCATTGGCCATTTATCTGCCCATGTGGGATTTGATTAAACTTGTAAAATAAAAAAAGGAAAAAAATTTAATTAGTGGTTATTACGAACAAAGTGTTCTATATTTTTTTTACAACCCTCATTAAAAAAGGAGTCCATTATGTTTAAAAAAGGCCAATTGGGTAATCAAAAAGGTTTTACGCTTGTGGAAATCATTGCGGTTTTGCTTTTGCTGGGTATCTTAAGTGCAGTTGCTTTACCAAAATATATTGGAATGCAAACAGCTACTGAGTATCAAACACTTAATATTGCTTTAAATGATATGAGATCAAGAGCAGTGCTGGCCTATGCTGCATCCGTTCTGGCCAACAATGGAACTGCTCAGGCTGGAGATCAGACAGATTTTTCTGATATCGGACTACCAGATTTAGCAGCTGTACAAGCTGCTTACAAAGATTTTGGCGGCGGTTCCGGAGTCTGGGCGTATACTAGCGCTACTGCTATAGACTATACAATGGCATATGGTGGGGCTCAAATTACATTTGCTGTAACGTCTGCTGGTTCAAGTACTGATCCAATGGTAATTTCAATCGATCCTTTACCATGATAATTGTCCGTGTTTAAAATTAATGAAAATAAACACATAAAGGGTTTTTCATTAATTGAAGTTGTCACTGTTTTACTGTTATTATCCATTGTTTCTGTTATCGTCGTGCCCCGGATGCTTGACTCCGGGGCCGATGATGCTGTCAGTGTGGATAAAATAAAGACCCATCTTCGCTATGCCCAGCTTCGCTCCATGAACACTCAGGTCAACTGGGGCATCAAATTTGACAATGCCACCCATGCATACTGGCTGTTCAATACTATTTCTCCAAATGATGAAGACGATGCACTGAATTTACCGGGCGAGCAGTCAGGTCAGGTTTTTTTTGACAGTTCCATGACAGTTTCACCGGCAATTATCGCTTTTGATGTTTTGGGACGACCCTTTACAGATGCGGCTGTCCAGACCGCATTTACAGCCCAGACCCTTGACCTGGGCAATGGAAAAACCATCACCATCACCAAAAACACAGGGTATCTCCCCTGATGAAAGCCGCAGTTATTTTTCATACATCCGACAAGGGCTTCACCCTGCTTGAAGTGATTGTGTCCTTAATTATTTTATCCATTTTCGGGGCTGCATTTGTCAGCTTTTTTCAAACCCGGATTGCCAGCAGCACGCAGCCCGTTATTGCTGTACAGCAGGGATTTTCTCTGGATGAAATCATGGAAAAAATCAAAGCAGAGTATGAACTGCTGATCAATGCTGATCCAACCCCATTAATAACGCTTCAGGCAAACATTCAGGCAACGCCATCTTCTTACGGGGAGTATACAGCCATTACAAAATTTATAAATTTTGATGGTTCCGGTAATGAAGAAGCAGCAGAATGTTCTGCAAACTGCAGTCACCTTAAAGTTTCGATTACGGTGGGAGATCAAAACCTTACAACTGTATTCAGCAAATAGGATGATGTTGAAAAAAATAAAAAACAAAAACGGATTCACGCTCATCGAAACCATTGTTGTTTTATTGCTGGTGGCCATTCTTGCTGCCGGCGCCGGTATGGGCATCATTGCCGTCACCCAGGGGTATCTGTTTGCCAGTAAAAATGCCCAGATGGCCCAGAAAGCAAATATTGCCATGAAACGCATCACCCTTGAATTTCAGGAAATCATCACTGTGTCAGATATGGGGTCTGATACCATCACCTTTATTTCCAAATACGGAACCCGGAATATCGGATTTGATTCCAATACCATCAAAATTTCTGAAAATGCAATCCCGATTGCCGGCGGGGATATTGTCATTGATGAGGTCAACAGCCTTGTGTTCAGTTTTAAAAACAGTTCTGGCGATCCCTGGCTGATCACCGATAATATTCAGGAATTAACCGGCATCACCATTTTTTTTGACCTTCTGCGAACAGATGTCAATACCGGCAATATCCCTTTTTCATCCACGGTTTTCCTGCGGCATAATCACAATACCGGTGGAGAAATCTGATGATACGGCCATTTTTCAGACTTTTACAAAAAGAGAACGGCAGTATTTTAATTGCAGTGGTGGTTACCATGGTCATTATTTCCGTGCTCGGGGCAGGGCTTGTCTCAATCACCGGAACGGCAGATTATCACCAGACCGGATCGAACAGCTCCAGTAATGCATTTTATCTGGCAGAGGCAGGCTTTCATTATGCCCGTTCACAGATTGCAAATATCAGTGATCTGCACGAAAAAACCTATACATTAATCAATGGCAACAGTTTCAGCCTTGAACTGAAAACCTGGGATTTTGATATTATGGGTGTGTCCGGAACCCAGCTTCAGACCCAGGTTCCGTATGGCACTGTTCCATTTTCCACTATAGCTGTGTCCGGCAGAATCGCTGTGGGAAATACGGTTTTTACCTATTCATCCATTGATGTCAGCGCAAATGCGGTAAATTTTAATATTTCAGGCGGCACGCCTTTGCCCACCACCGGCAAGGTCAAATTAGCAGCGTTAAAAAACGGCACCTCCACAATTTCCGAAAACAGCACCATATCCGTAAAAGATACCAATCCTTTATATGTATTTCCTGATCATAACGGGACCTTTACCATTGGCACTCAACAATACCGGTATGGTTACAAAACCGCTAACAGCCTTGTGGGTATCACGTCAGTCAATGGGCCATGGCCGGGTGATTTTGCCCTGAACGATGATGATCCCGTGATTCTGGACAGTTTTATCCAGCTGAATTCAACCGGTACTTTTGGAACCGGGCTCATGGCAAGTCAGAGAATTCTGACCTATCATATTCCATTGCCCGGCGGATCATCCGAGGAGCCCACGGATTATTTTGATGATAAAGACAGCTGGTCTCCGAATACAGGGCCGGGTTCCACCGGAGAAGGCGAGTTTGATGTTACAACCGATGAGGATGGCAACAGCGTATTGATTGTAACAGACAACACCAATGTCACAGGATATCTGGATACAAGCAGCATTGACTATGACTGGCAGAACAATGGCCCGGACCTTGAAGACCTCTGGATTACAGCAGGAAATTATTTAAGTTATAACGCCCAGATTAAAATCAAGGTGAATGATCCGATTCCTTCCACGTATCCGGCGGATTATCGGAACATGCCGGACAATTATTTTTATATGGCAGGAATAAGTTTCAGAAAACAATCCAATGGCGACAGCTATGGATTGTCTTTTTACAGAGCTGAACCGGATAACCGGGACGGCATACCCGATACCATCAATCCCCATGGCGGGGGCACCGGAAACGGGGGGCAGGCCATGGTTTTATTATGGGAACGGATCGGTCCTGATTTTGAGAACTGGAGATGGCTTGCATATGCAAATTTGTCTGATGTGAACCTGATGCGTGAAAGAACAAGCATTTTTGAAGACGATTTTGAAGCAGGTCTTGGCAACTGGACCCCGGGTGTTCCGGACGGGTTTGGCCTTGAAACAGTTACCGGACACGACGGGACACCCTCCCAAATCATTACCGACAGCCCTGGCTCAAACTATTCCGGTAACAGGAATTATCAGATCACATCAAATACTATTGATGTGACAGGACAGACATCTTTGACGCTGTCTTTCTGGCACCGATATGTTACTCAGTATTACTGGGACAGGTGTTATGTTGAAGTCAGGCCGGATGCTGGCACATGGCAGACACTGGGTACTTATTCCGACACACAGAATTCATGGGAATTTATGGAATTTGATTTAAGAAGTTATCTGCCGGCCGCCTCCATTCAAATTCGGTTTTCTCTTCAAACAAACAGAAATGTCAATCGGGACGGATGGCGGATTGATGATGTAAAATTGTCAACTCTTACGCCCAAATGGATGACTCTGCTGCTGCATCTGGACGAATCAGATCTTTCAGGAACAAAAACCAATGAAATCAAAGCCTATATCAGTGATGAATTTGTCAGAGGCACTGCCAATACCATTGCACAGGATAATAACCGGCTGAATAACATTGTCGGGGAGACGCACTGGCCGCCGGATAATGTTAATGATACCAACAGCACCAATGATCATTTCACCCTGATCCGCTGGGACGGGATCAATACCAATGTTACCTTGGCCGGAACCGGCAATGAGCTTGAATCCATTATCAGGGTCAATACCCTGACATCCCCGAATTCCGGAACCTTTGCTGAACCTGAAATCGGCCTTCATGCCTGGGGCTGGAATTATAATGTCATGTATTTTGACGATTTTTCCATGCAGACTGATTAATGGCTGACTTGTTGTTTCCTTTATGCGTGTCTTGACAACATGCAAGCCTATACTCTATTATGTTTGCAAATAATTGAAATAATGATTATTTGCGGAAAAAAACATATATATTATTAACCCAATTTAAGGACAAAAGCGATGAATAGACTGAAAAATTATCTGGTTGTCGGGGTGTCTTTTTTATTTATATCAATTTTTTTAATCGTGCAGGTTTGCTATGCAGGTCCGCTGATCATTGACCATAATAATACCGACATTACTCAATTGACTCAGGCCCGGATTGATCGCGCAAAATCTTCTCTTCACATTGCCTATGGTCATACCTCCCATGGAAGTCAGATTACAACAGGGATGACAGGGCTTGTCGGGTTTGCCAATGCCGGTGGTAAAGGAATGACTTTTGAAAATAATACCTTTGCCTGGAATAATGGCGGGACAGGAGGCGCACTGGATCTTCACGATTATGCCATGGCCGGAGATGTGGGGTATTATCCTGCCTGGGCTGACAATACCCGTGCATATCTTGATAATCCTGCAAACTCAGATGTGAATGTGATTATCTGGTCCTGGTGTGGACAGGCATCAGGACGCACGGAACAGGGCATGATCGATACCTATCTTGCACCCATGACGCAACTGGAAAATGAATACAAGAATGTGACCTTTGTTTATATGACCGGTCATGCTGACGGAACCGGTGAAGATGGAAATCTTCATCTGAGAAACCAGCAGATCAGAAATTATGCCATTGCAAACAACAAGGTTTTGTTTGATTTTTATGATATTGAACTGTATGACCCGGACGGAATGTATTACGGTGATAAGGATGTCAATGATGCATGTGAATATGATTCTGATGGAAATGGAACACGAGATAAAAACTGGGCGCTTGACTGGCAGAACAGTCATACACAAGGTGAAGACTGGTATTCTTGTTCTTCAGCCCACAGCCAGTCTCTGAACGCCAATCAGAAGGCATATGCCGCATGGCATCTGTGGACCGGGATTGAACAGAGAATGAATTCAGTGCCTGCCCCGGGAAGTTTTCTGCTGTTGGGTTCAGGGATGATGAGTCTTGTCTGGTTCAGAAAAAGAAAATAAATGCTGTTAAAATTATTTTTGAGATTTTTTTAAACAATTTTTACAGATGCCATCCATGCGCATTTCAAATTTATCGATTCGGCCTGGAAAATTTTTTGAAAATTCATTCATCTGAATGGAAATGGTTTCAGGGCTCAGGCAGTCCATCTGTCCGCAGGATGTGCAGTAAAAATGAGGATGCGCCTTGTGATTTGCATTGGGTGCAAGGCCGTAATAGGAGGCTCTTCCACCGGTACTGATCCGATCCACAAGACACCTGGCAACAAAAAGATCAAGAATCCGATAAACAGTTACCCGATTGATGGATGCAGTTCGGTCCAGTGTTTTAAAAATATCCAGCGCTGATAAGGGGAAATTATTATTCCCGATGATTTTCAACACCCTCAGACGGTTTTCAGTGGGTGTGATGCTTACAGATTTGAGCAATTCTTTATAGTTACACTGATCGCACATGATCACACCTGCAATTTTTTTTGTGCTCTATTAACCAGTAAATTCAGCAGAAAAACAGTTCCGGCCACAAGGATGATGGAAGCACCCGATGTCAGATTAAACCGATAGGACATCCATAACCCGGTCAAAGTGAAAAAAGCGCCGAGAACAGATGCGCCGATCATCATCTGAAAGAGGGATTTGACCTTGTTTTCCATAATAAAGGGCGGAATGGTCAAAAGGGCAATCACCATGATTAACCCCACCACCTGAATGATCATCACGATGGTCAACCCCAGCATGCCGATCAGTATAAAATACAGCTGTTTGACACGAACCCCGCGGACCTGGGCAAATTCTTCATCATAAGAGGCTGCTAACAACTCGTTGTAGTAGAAAACCACAAATAAAAACAGCAGAATGGTGATTCCCAGCATTACAAAAAGACTGGATTTGGACACGGTAAGGATGGAGCCGAATAAATAGCTCATCAGGTCAACATTATAGCCTGGCGTAAGATCAATCAGTATGATTCCGATGGCCATTCCCAAGGCCCAGATGACACCGATAATAGTATCTGCCCTGTGTTTGACCTTGAACGTGACGGCTGCCATGAGCATGGACGCAATAAACGAAAATCCCAGGGTACTGAGCATGACCGGCCATTTGAAATAATAGGCTATGCCAATTCCGCCATAGGCTGCATGGGCTATGCCGCCGGATAGAAAAACAATGCGGTTGACAACAATAAGCGAGCCCATGATACCGCAGATGATACTGGCAAGGATGCCTGCTGCAATGGCATGCTGCATGAATTCATATTCAAGAATTGACATGGTCTGTTCTCTTGTCCGGTCTGCCATGGGCTAAAAGCTGAACCCTGCACAAATCTTCCACCGAACATGAATACATGGTTTCCAGCATATCTCCTGTAATGTCTTCATGGGGATGATAATGCAGTCCTTTATTCACACAGGCCACAGATTTTACATAGTTGGAAATCACCAGAAGATCATGACTGACCACAATAATTGCCACTTCCTTGTTCAGAACTTCCAGAAGCCGGTAGAAAGTGGTCTGGCCCTTTGTGTCAATACTGGCTGTGGGTTCATCCAGAAGAAGGAGCCGGGGAGTGGTCATCAGTGCCCTTGCGATAAAAATACGCTGGCGCTGACCACCGGAAAGTTCTCCGATTCTTTGTCCTGCGATATTTTGAACGCTCAGGCGCTCAAGCATTTCCAGAGCATCTTTTTTGTCCTGTCTGGTATTTTTCCGGAATCTGCTGCGCGTATTGAGCTTGCCCATTAAAACGACATCCAGAGCGGTTATGGGAAAACTGTTATTGATATGAATATTCTGAGGAACATATCCAATTAAAGATGAGGCTTTTCTGGCAGTACCGCCCATGACTTTTATTTTTCCGGTATCCGGTATCAGCAGACCCAGTATCAATTTCAGCAGGGTTGTTTTTCCACCACCGTTCGGGCCGATAATACCGATGAAATCATCCTGAAAAACAGTCAGATTCACCTGGCTGAGAATGTTCTGCCCGTTGTAGGCAAAACTGACATCCTCCATTTCCACGATGGGATTTTGAAACACTGTGCTTATTTTAATGCCTCCAGCATCTTTTGGGCAATGGTATTCATATTGGCAAACCAGTCAAACGCAAGGGGATCTGCAAATACGATATTACCCTTAATTTCTTTTGCAATGATCCGGGCACTGCGGGTTGAGTTCTGGGGTTGAACAAAAATAACCCTTATATTGTTTTTCTTTGCAAGATCAACAATCTCTTTGAGTTGTGATGGTTTTGGGTCTTTGCCTTCAATTTCCACAGGGATTTGTTCAAGTCCGTAATCTGTTGCAAAATACCCCCATGAGGGATGAAACACCAGAAATTGGGTTTTGGTTTTATGGGTAAACAGCCGGGTTAATTGCGCATCCGTCTGCTTGAGTTCAACACTGAATTGATCAAAATTCTTTTGATAGATGGATTGATTTTCCGGATCGATCTGTTTTAACGCATTTAAAATAATTTTTGCCTGAATCTGAACAAGTTTAGGGGAAAGCCAGATATGCGGGTCCAGTCCTTCATCTTCGCTGCGATGATCGCCTGATTCTTCATGTGTTTCGTGATCATGGGAGTGGGAAGACATTCTGATTTTTGAGATCCCCTTATCCGTATGGATGATTTTCATGTCAGGATTTGAGGCGGCAATTTTTTTCAGCCATCTTTTTTCAAAGGGAACACCAATGGAAAAATACAGCTTTGACACAGACAGATCCACCATCTGCATGGGTTTAGGCTCGTATGTGGCAGGGCTTGCCCCTGGCTGAACCATCACCTTTACATCGATCAGATCTTTGCCAATTTGTTGCACAAAAAATTTCTGGGGAATAATACTTACAAAAACCTGAGGTTTATCAGCTGCATATGTTGTATTTACAGATATTAACAGCAGTAAGAGAATATGGGGTATGGATATATATTGTTTCATTATTTTATGTGCAACTTTATTGCATATTCTATAATTCCGCAAGATTTTTTTTATAAACAAGTTGATTTTTCGCTGTTTATCCATAAAATAAACCGCATGATCATTTTTCTTCCAAAACCGAAAATCTTCTCCGGCAAAGATATTTCATTGGGCCATCCTGCCCAGCCGGAATTAATCAGTGAAATCAATTTATGGAATTTTAAAAACAGATGAAGATTATTACCACACACAAAGGCACAGATTTTGATGCGTTATCGTCTCTTGTTGCTGCCCATTTATTGTATCCGGAAGCCAAACCCGTTCTGCCCAATACAATCAACCCCAATGTAAAAGCATTTTTATCCATCCATAAAGACCTGTTTGATTTTTATTCACCCAAAGACATTACACTGGATCATGTGACCACCCTGATTGTTGTGGATACCCATTCCTGGGACCGGCTTGAAAACATGCAGGTTTTGCAGGAACGGGATGATCTTGAAGTCATCATATTTGATCATCATCTCAAAGGCGATATGCAGTCCGATCAAAAAACCATATCAGAGACCGGTGCTGCCATCAGTATTTTAATCCAGGAGATTAAAAACAAAAATATTTTCATTACCCCGATTCAGGCAACACTTTTTCTCATTGGCCTGTACGAAGATACCGGCAATATGACGTTTCCCTCCACCCTGTCTGTGGATGCCTATACTGCAGGATATCTTCTGGAAAAAAATGCAGATCTGAATATTGTTTCAACATTTTTAAGACAGGCATATGGAAAAAAACAGAAGGATGTTCTTTTTGAAATGATTCAGAAAGCAAAAAGAACTGAAATATCAGGGTTTTCCGTAAGTATTGCAAAAATGGATATTGAAGGACAGGTTCAGAATCTGTCCATGGTTGTTCAAATGTATCGTGAAATTGTAAATGTGGATGCGGCATTCGGTATTTTTTTTGACAAGGAAAGAAATAAATGCATGATTATCGGCAGAAGCAGGATTGATGAAATCAATGTGGGACTTTTAATGCGGAATATCGGGGGCGGCGGCGGACACCCGGGAGCAGGTTCTGCACTGTTGAAAGGTGTAAATCCGGACATCGTGGAAGAAATGCTGTTGGAACTGCTTTCAGGCAATCAGCACACATCTGTTATGCTGTCTGATCTGATGTCCTATCCTGTGGTAACGGTCAGAGAAGATACCACAATTGAAGAAGTGGCCATGATTTTAAGGGACATGGGGTGTTCGGGGATGCCGGTGGTGGATTCAGAAGATCATGTTGTCGGAATCATTTCACGAAGAGATTTTAAAAAGATCCGTAAATCCAAGCAGATGCAGTCTCCTGTCAAAGCATTCATGAGTCAGAATCCGGTTACAATAGAGCATGACAAAAATGCCATTGAAGCGGCAAAACTGATGATCAAGCATGATATCGGCAGAATACCGGTCATGAAAGACAATAAGCTGATCGGCATCATCACCCGATCCGATGCAATGATGTATTTTTACGACCTTCTGCCGCATTGAAAAACTACAATTTAAGCAGTTTTGCCGCCTTGAGGGCAAGTTTCTCCCTGAATATTTTTGAATTATGCCGGATATCAACCGGAAAGCTTTTTTCGATGAAAAAATGTTCAATATCCTTTGTCAGGGGATGTTTTCTTGCAATCTGTCTTATTTCTTCAATGAAGTTTTTCCGATGTTTAATTCTTGAAACAGGTTCAATAAAAATGACAGGAATCTGATTGTTTTTGGGTCCGACACCTGCAAGCGCACTCCTGAACACCTTTTCATGATTATTGAAAATCGCTTCAACAGGAATGGTAAACAGGGTGTCTTTCGGGGTAATGACCCGGTGAGATTTTCTTCCGCAAAACCATATCCTGCCTTTGGAATCTTTCCAGCCAAGATCTCCCATCCTGTGCCATATTCTCCCGTCAGAATCCGGAATTTTTGCCAAAAGATCTGCTTTTCGGTCATTAAAATACTGTTGAGTGACAAGATCGGCTTTTACAATAATTTCTCCCACCTGGGTCAGAGGCAGTACCAGTTTTTCATGAAATTGAGTGACAGGCTCTTCAGTGATTTTAATAATCTGAATCTGTGTATCACAGATGGGCCTTCCCACGCACATGCCATATCCTTTTTCAGAAAGCGCTTTTGTTTCAGCAAGGATTTCATTGGAAGCAATGGAAACGATCGGGACTGCTTCTGATGCGCCGTAGGGAGTGTGAATCTGGGCATTTGAAGACAGCATGGCAGCAAACTGTTCAATATTGGCAGGGGTTACCGGCGCTCCTGCAGAAACCACCCGCCGAAGGGATGGCAGCTTGATATGATTTTGTCTGCCGTATTTCCCCACCCGGTTCAAAAGTGCTGGAGAGGCAAACATATTGGTCACACCCTGGTTTTCAATGGCTTCGATAATTTTAGCTGGATTCACCTGTGCAGGTTTGGTGGGATCCATGTCCGGAATCACGGCTGTCATACCTAAAATGGGATCAAAAAGCGCAAATAGTGGAAAAGTGGGCAGGTCAATTTCATCGGGTTCGATTCGAAAATGCTCCTGGATCTGGCGCAATTGAGCATCAAAATTACCATGGGTATACACAACCCCTTTGGCAGGTCCTGTGGAACCGCTGGTAAATACAATGGCGGCTGTTTCATCTGATGTTGTTTTTGCTTTTGGAAAGGGCTGGTCTGTATCAAGGATGAGTTCATCAAGTGTATATCCGCCCCAGAACCATCTTTTTCCAACCGTAACCCAGTGTTTAACGGATTTAAAAAATGCAGGTTTGAATATTCTGAGCAGATGAGCCTTTCCGATACCGATAAAGGCTTTGGGGTTTCCGTGTTCCAGGCAATGCAGCATTCGGCTGATTCCCATTCCCGGATCAACAACAACCGGAACAGCACCCACTTTTAACATGGCAAAAATAATGACAAAAAATTCCATACCCGGCGTAACCATCAGCACAGTTCGAACGCCCCGGGTTATTCCGATTTTTTCAAGCCCGAACGCCAGGCGGTCAGACTGCTGTTCAAGCTGGGTAAAGGTCATCTGACTGTAGGTAACCCTGCCATTTTTATCTCTTTTGTGGGGATAAACAACTGCGCGTTTGTAGGGATGTTTTTCTTGTGTTTTTTTCAGACCGTCAGAAATATTGATATAGGTGGTCATAGGAATTTCTTTTTAAGTTTGTATATGTTTTTCTGGATAAATCCCCGGGGGGCATCCTCATTGGATTTCAGTCTCTGGGTTTGCTCGATCACCGGAACCAGAGCTGTTTTTGCATCCTGGGTCAAGGGATCTTTCAACTCCTGGATTCGGGCCAGACCGTCAGGTGTATTCACCTGATATAAAACAAATGTTTCTTTAACAGGTTTTTCAATTTTTATAAATGCTTTTTGCAGGGTATCCCTTGTTTTTTCCCATGTTTTGATTTCTTTTTCCGCTATCTTTGCCTGATCCGGGTATTTTTTTGAAACCGCGTCTATTCGCCGGATCTCATCTTCTATTATGTTAATTTCAGAGTTTGCAGCAATCATGACACCATACAACTCAGGAAAATGATTAAAGGTGAATTTAAGCATTTCTTCAGGCAGTTGAATATGGGCAAGGGTGATTTTTTTATATGGTTCCTGATTCCCATCATTATTGGCGGAAAAATACAGAAAATACACAACAAACACTCCTGCACCCACACAAAAAATGAAAAAAAAGATCAATATCCACTTGACAGGAATCCTTTTTTTTTTCGGGGTTTGCGCTTTTTGTGTTTTGGATGTTTGTTCCGGATTGCCTGTATCCGGGTGATCTTTATCCAGTTTTGTTTTATTTGCCTTGTCTTTTTTGGTCTTATCCTTGCTTTCTTTCTCCCTGGCTGGCTCATCCGGGGGCAGGTTTTTCCTGTTTCTGTCCTGTGACGGGTCTTTTTCGGTATCGGCCTTTGTGTTCTTTTTTTTTCCAAATCCAAGCATGATACGGGTTTACTCCAGGAATAGATGACGATTAAAATTATGATTTCAAAAATTTGTGAATCAACGCCAGCGTCTGCTCCGGATGGTCTTCAAACAGATAATGTCCTGCATCATCAAATACATGGGACTTTGATTTCGGAAATCTTTTTTTAAATTCATTAAAAAAAGACAGATCAAACACAAAATCTTTTGCCCCCCATAGAAACAACAGCTGATTGTCATCAAAGCCTTTTAGCTGATCTTCCACATGTTTTACAATACAATAGCTTTGATCTTTTTCACTTATCGGTATGTCCTGAACAAATTTTAAGGTGGCAATCCTGTTTTTCCAGGAATTATAGGGCGCTGTCAGCCCGTTTTTGATTTTTGAGGACAGTTTTTTTTGCACTGCCATGACCAGGGCTGCCCGTGAAAAAATATTGAACCCGAGAACCGCAGGAACGGCAAACCAGTTTAAATATTTAATCAGCCATAACCTGAGCGGAAATTGTTTACCCCTGGGCAAAAAGAATCCAGATGTATTGGTGATGACAATTTTATCAATACGTTCCATATGATCCACTGCCCAGGCAAGCCCGATCATGCCGCCCCAGTCATGGACAATAAGACTGATTTTATCCTCAAGGTTCAACTGATTGATCAACGCATCCAGATCTTTCACCCTGGATTTGAGCGTATAATGATATGATTTGTCATCGGGTTTATCAGACAGGCCGCACCCGATATGATCCGGAACCACGGTTCGAAATTCACTTGATAACCCCAAAATTAAATGCCGAAAATAAAACGACCAGGTGGGATTGCCGTGAATCATGACAAGGGGTTTTCCTTTTCCCTGATCAATATAATGAAGGCTATGCCCGTTGATGTTAATAAAATTGGAATCAAACGGATATATATCTTCAAAGCCTTTGGTTGAAACCTTTTTGCCGTTAATTATTCGTTCTACCATTTTACTCCTAAAACTGCACAGTTAAGACCGGAACCCACACCGATAAATGCCACTAAATCTCCGGGTTTTAAAAAGCCTCTTTCATCGGCTATGGCAGCGGTGGCAGGCAAAGCCACAGAGCCCATATTCCCTAAAAACGGATAGGTACAAAAATCTTTGGCCATATCCACATTCAGGGCGTCATAAAATTTTTTGTGATGAAGGGACCCCACCTGGTGACCAATAAATTTATCCGGCTGATCCGGCAGCAGATGAAAGTCGCGTTTAAAGATTTCAAATGTTTTTTTGACAAGGGTTAACCCATGTTCCAGCACGCCCTGGGCCTGGGTTCGCATAACCACCTTTGAATGGGTGGGCATTCCTTTTTGTTCAAATCCCCAGCTGCACAACCCGTGGTGTTCAATGGCATTTTTCAGGATGCCGCCGATAAACTGATGTTTTGGGGTTTTGGGATGTCCAATGCTGCCATCTGTCAGCAGGACCGCTGCAGCTCCGGCACCGCCTGTCAGCGTTGCCACAGCCTCCTTGTAAAATTCAATATCCGCTGCAGCATTGATTTCTTTAATAGTGGACTCCACAATCTGACGGGCTGTCTCACAGGACACAACAAGTCCTGCCCTGATCTGACCCAGTTCTATCTGATTGGCCACCTGAACCATGCCTGTGAGCATGCCCAGACATGCATTTTTGACATCATAGACCTGGGCATGTTCCAGGAGTTTCAAATGGTGTGCAACTGCACAGGATGTGGCTGGTTCAAACCCGTCCTGGCCCACACCGCAGAACACCAGTGTATCGATCTGATCCGAAGTCATATCTGCTTCATCCAGTGCTTTTTGAGCAGCTGTTGCCGCATGTGTGGCAAGGGTATGATCCTCATCCCAGAACCGGCGCTGCTTGATCCCGGTAAGTCCTTCAATTAATCCAGCACCAAAACCGATGGTTTCAAAAAACGGGGCCAGTTTTTTTTCTATATCCCGGGTGGTGATAATATTGGGTGCAAGTTCATATCCGAATGATTCTATAAACACCTTTGAATATTTCATTGCGTTCTCCAGAAAATTTTAAGATCATTCTCAGTTATTCCTTTCAGTTTAAGCCCCATGTCTTTATACAGAACAATCTGCAGATCATCGGAAAACATATGGGCATCTGCAATAATACAGGGTTCAGGATCATAGCCGATTTTTTTAATTTCTATTTCATACCGGGTATGTTTAGTCTGCTGTGTTACCGGTCCCCGGCATTTTAAATCACTTTCATTGTTGATTAGAACATCATAAAACACGTCATCCCTGTCACTGATCCATCCGATTCTCTGGGTGAAAATTCTCAAGGTATGGGCACAGCAGTCATACATTAATGTGCCGGGCATTACCATATCATCAATAAAGTGACAGGTCAAAAACCAGGCATCCGGATGAATATCCAGTTGAGCAATTATTTTTCCCAGACCAAACCGGCCCCCGGATGGATCAAACTCAAGGACCCGGTCAATCAGATGCATCCGGCCGCCGGGAAGCCAAAGATTTTTACCCAGTGTCCGGCCCTTGAATACAGGGCCGAATGCCGCTTCCAGTTGACCCTTTCGCAGCATCTGAACCTGGTTGTCATTAAACGCCTGTTTTTGAACCGGAATCAGCGGCCTGAAAACATCTGTGGTGCGTATGGGCTGTGTATCTTCTTTTTTTAAAACAATGCCCCCGGAATTTTTGACTTCCTGTTCTGTGAAAAAACCGGCACACCCGTCTCTCATGGAAATCAGCAGTTGATTTTGAATATATCCTTTATAATGAAAAAAGAATAGATACACATCTCCCTGCTTTAAAAAACGGTCAATCTCAATATGATATTCAATGGTTTCGCACGCTTCAGGAAGTGTTCTGTGGAAGGTCACCTTTGCATCCAGAAGTCTGTATTTTCTTTTTCCTTTAACCGCATGGTCAATTCCCAGCCATGCACATAAAAACAGATCCGCCTGGCCTGCCTCAATGGATATGGATACAGGCGCTTTGGGGCCATCCAGATACCAGGCATCTTTTTTAACATCATGCTGGGTGATGATTTTTCCTTTACCCAAACTCAGCATCCGGCCTTCTATTTTCATGATCCGGTCCACCAGCATCAGGGGTTCTGCCGGTAATCTGACCCGGACAGGGTAGGTGTCAATAATGTCAAACTGCTCCCCCAATACGTTCCCGGCTTTGCCAGTGGCATATTCAAGACACATCTGTCTGTCCAGAAATGGTTGTGGTGTTTCCAAAACCATGTTATCGGAATTTTCATCTGCCTGCGGGTGCTGCCTTTGCTGTCGTGCCAGGTGCGTCAGCATGCGGAACTGTTTTTCAAAGGCCTGCATATTCAAAGAAGAAAATTCCAGAAATTTTTCATGGGCTTTTGCTGTGGCATCACTTGCCCGGGATATGAGTTCAGGTTCCAATGGCAGTCTGACAGAAGTTACGGACACATCATCAAAGGGTTTTGTATATTCGAACAATGGGTTTTGCGAGGGTTCGCAGTGTATGCCAAGATGATTTTGAATTTTTCGTACAAGGTCTTCTGTAACCGGCCGTGGATTTGTTTTTATGCTGATGGTGTTTCTCATTTCCGGCACAGGATGATCCTGTTTGGAAACAGACTCTGTTAAAACCGGATTCTGACAGTTTCCCATGATCACATGCCCGGACATGCCGTCTGTGGTGGCGGTCCGGACACAGACAATCTGTTTGTCAGATGTGCGGCGGTCATTGAACAGCACGGCTGTTTTGATGATGGAAAACAATGAAGACACGGCCCCGGAATTAAAATCGCAGTGTTCATGGGATAAAATATCAGAAGCAGATATCCCTGCATCTGCCAGGGCTGCATTCAAGGATTGTTCCTGTCGGATTTGAGCGTGTTCCGAATCTGAACCTGATTCTCCGGGGATACTATCTGCGCTTGAAAATCCAGTGCCTTTGATAACAGCATAGATTTTATCCCCATCCCTGACCGCCTGGTCATATCGCTTTAAAACAAGCGCAGCAGATCCTTCTGCAGGGACCGGATCGTTTTCAGAAGGGTGTATCAATTGATTCAAAACAGACTGGCGAATATCACCTAAAAGGTCCACACAGCCGCAGATAAAGACATCGGTTTCCATGGCGCTGAGGGAATGAACTGCGGTTTCAATGGCCTTGAACCCTGAGGCCTCACATGCAGACAAGGTAAAACAGGGGCCGCCAAGCATAAATTCTCTGGCCACCCGAGAAGCCACAATACCGCCTAACGCCCCCAAGGTTCTGTTAAAATTCAGGGAAGGGGAAATCTGATTTTTAATGTCTTCATCCAGGTCATTTATCTGCCATCGCAAATGAAAATCCGTGGCACCATAGTCAAAATCGATTCCGATGGCACACCCGATAAAGGATCTTGGCGCATCATTATCCGCGGGTCTGGCTGGTATTCCGGCATCTTTCATTGCCCCGTAAACCGATTTTAACAGCAGCAGATGCTGGGGTAAAATATCGGTCATCTGATTGGGCGGGATATGAAACTGTCCGGGTATGACATCTATTTTGTCAATATAGCGACCGGGCTTGGGTTGCGATGCCATCGGATGCCGTCTTTTCCACCGGTTTTCAGGATGATCTGTGTTTATTTTTAAATGATCAAGGATATATGCTTTAAATTCTTTCAGGTTCTCACAGTCTTTGAGAATGGTTTCCATCCCCACAATGGCGCAGTCCAGGGTCTGGTTGATTTTTTCTGAACCCATCTGCCCAGCCGGATAGATTTTAGAAGACGCTTTAAATTCTTCAACCAGCAGATGGGCATTGATTCCCCCGAACCCGAAAGCACTGACCGCAGCTTTTTTTGTGATGCCTGTTTTTTGGGGTTTCCATTCTTCAACACGTGTCTGAACCTGAATCCGACTGGTGTTCAAAGGACTTTTGATGGATGGTGAATCAAAATTCAAAGAGGGTGGTAAAACACCTGCATTCATTGATAAAACTGTTTTTATAAACCCTGCGGCACCGGCTGCGGTGAGCAGATGCCCGATCATTGATTTTACAGAGCCGATGGAAATCTTTTTATCCGGACAGTTGTATTCATCCAGCAGGGTTTTAATGCTGGTTAATTCCACCTGATCTCCCACCGGCGTTCCTGATCCGTGGCATTCCATGTACTGAATATCTTCAACCGACCATGAAGCACTCTGGTATGCCATAATCATGGCCCGGACCTGACCTTCGGAAGCCGGCCCCACAAGGGTTCCTTCAATATCATTTGACACACCGGCGCCAGTGATGACAGCATAGATATTATCTTTGCTCCGGATGGCATCTTCCAGCCGCTTAAGAACAACAATGCCTGTTCCTTCTCCCACCACAAGGCCATCTGCTTGGGCATCAAAGGGCGAACATTTTCCCGTGGGTGATAATGCCTGGAGTTGGGAAAATCCAATCTGGGTATACAGAGAACTGGGTTTTGAAACACCGCCTGCAACCATGATATCCGCTTTTTTCAGATTTAACTGCTCACAGGCCAGTTTTATGGAAACCAGAGAGGATGCACAGGCGGCATCCAGTGTAAAGCATCCTGCTTCAAAGCCCATGGCTCTTGCCAGAATGGATGCAGGAAAGGATACCACTCCGGTTTTTGAAACCGTGTGCGCATCAAACTGTTTGAAATCGTGTCCAAATATGACCTGTCGGGAAAAAAAAGAAGATGCCCGGGTGGGAAGGGCAATGGCAGCCAGAATCACACCTGTGCGTTTTTTGTCTGCTCTGGTATGATGACATTGTTCGTAGGCACGTTTTGACGCCTGAAGGACAAGCTGGTGAACCGGGTCAAGGCCGTACAAAAAAGTTTTATCCAGTAAAAATCCGGATGAATCAAACTTAAAGTTCTCTATGAATCCGGCTATATTGGAAACCGCCTTATCCGGTTGGGTGCGTGAGGCCAGAAAAGAATCCACCGGTTTAAGCCATCGGTTCTCCGGCACGGCCATAACAGCATTCTTTTTATTAATGATATTGTGTAAAAACTGATCCTTGTCTGCGGCCTTGGGGAAAATGCCGTCCATGCCGACCACAGCAATCTTTTGAAATTTATTAGAATGAATTTTCATATGGGGTCATATAATTGAGAACCCTTGTTTATTCAAGAAAGTCTTTGTAAAACAAGTGTAAAATTCAATTTGTCTTTTAACACTTGGTGTGTTAGACAAAATAAAGTATTTCTATCATCCATAGTCCTTCTGATCATATGTTAAAATTTAATTTTAATATATGGTTTTAACATAATTTCAGAGAAATTTATGTACAGATTGATTTTCAAATTATTCCCATTATTAAAACCCACCTCTTTGAAAACAAAATTCATATATTCGGTTCTTCCGCCGATCACTGTCTGTTTTCTGGGCATATCAATCATTGCCGCAATTTTATCCTATGATGACATGGAAAAAAACATTCTGAACCGGTATCAAGCCAATGTCCATGCCTATATCAAGCCCTTGATACTGCCTTTGTGGAATGTCAATGATGCTGCAATCCAGTCACAGGTTCAGGCCATATTAAATTATCCGGATATTACCGGCGTAAAACTGATTGAAAAAGTCACTGCAACTGGCAACGAAAAAATATTCACTGCCGGGCTCATCCCCGAAGATGAGACCCTTTCTGACCATTTGATGTTTTCTCAGGATATTATTTATACGCCCTATGAAAAGAAAGAAATTTTAGGAACCTTGTATTTTTATTATAAAAAGACGCAGATTCTAAATAATCTGGTTCATCAGTTTATCCAGTATTCTTTGTTATTTTTATTTCTGGTTGTCATTGTTATTATCACCACGTTGATTTCCTACCACAGAACCATCAATATCCCTTTGAACAAACTTTTAAAATCTATCCGCAGATTTGATTATGAAAAAAATATAACGCCGGTAGAATGGACTGCAAATGATGAGATAGGGCAGGTGATAACCTCATACAACGGGTTGATTATCAGTTTGGAAATGGGATATTCACAACTGACCCGTGCACTGGAAGAGGCCAGAAAAGCCAATGCTGCGAAAAGTGAATTTCTGGCCAATATGAGTCATGAAATACGAACCCCTTTAAATGGAATTCAGGGCCTGGCTGAGCTTGTTCTGGATACGGAACTGAGCATGGAACAACGCAATTTTCTAAGCACGATATATATGGAATCAGAGCAATTATTAACCATCATTAACGATATCCTTGATTTTTCAAAAATTGAAGCCGGCATGATGGAACTCGACCAGATTCCATTTGATCTGCGCCATACCGTTGAGAGCCTTTGTGCCTCACTCAGTGTTCAGGCTGACAAAAAAGGTCTTGAACTGATTCATTTTATAGATGCATCCGGGAGGACTGAACTCATCGGTGATCCGGGTCGGCTCAGACAGATACTGATTAATCTTATTGGAAATGCAATTAAATTCACCCATAAAGGAGAAGTTTTTGTTAAGATTCAAATTGTTGAACAAACAGATTCTAAAATCAAATTTCAATTTTCTGTCACGGATACAGGCATTGGTATTCCCAAAGACAAACATGAGAAAATTTTTGACAGTTTTTCCCAGGCAGATGGATCAACAACACGAAATTTTGGCGGAACCGGTCTGGGTATAACCATCTCCAAGATGCTGATTGAACAGATGGGTGGTGCAATCAATCTTGAGAGTACCCCGGGTATAGGTACCCGGTTTTATTTTGATCTTGAATTTTTAAAACAAAAAAATGATTATTCAGCACCCTGGGCTCCTTGTGATGACTTTTCCGGCCTGACCATCCTGGTCGTAGATGATTCAAGGACAAATCTGGAGGTATTTTCTGCATATCTTGACATCTGGGGATGTAACGCCATCACTTCTTGTTCCGGCGAAGACGCTTTGCAGTTACTGTTCAGATATCAAACTGAAGACAAAAAGATCTCAGCCATTTTTATTGACCATGATATGCCCGGCATGAACGGCTTTGAACTGTCAGAAAAAATTCGCAAGATGGATTATTTTTCCCGAACGCCCATTGGTGTCGTATCCCCTATGGGCGTTATCGGAGATGGAAAACAATATCGGGAGATCGGGGTGAATGGATATCTTGTAAAGCCGGTTTGTCAAAAAGAATTAAAAAAATTTATTTCTTTTATTTTAGGATATAAATCTGGTTCACAAAAATCCGAACAATTTTTAATCACCCGCCATACCCTGGCTGAAAACCGAAGAAAACATATCAAGATTTTATTGGTGGAAGATTATGTAACAAATCAGAAGCTTGCTGTAAAACAGCTAGAAACTGCAGGATATGACGTACGTCTGGCCCGTGATGGTCAGGAAGCCGTGGACTATTATTCCCAATATGATTTTGATCTTGTTTTAATGGATATACAGATGCCGAAAATGGATGGGTATCAAGCCTGTGATTTAATTCGAAAAATGGAAAAGGGGAAAAAAAGGACCCCTGTAATCGCCATGACAGCACATGCGCTGACAGGCTATAAACAAAAATGCCTGGATGCCGGAATGGATGATTTTGTTACCAAGCCGCTGAAAAAAGAAATCCTTTTATCCACCGTGTCCAAATGGATTCAACATTCTTCTGACACAGCTGATTTTGAAGATGCTTTTGCAAAAAACAAGGCACCGTTGCAGATTTACATTGCCCTGAACGAATTCGAGAATGACCGGGATTTTTTCTATCAGGTACTGGATGAATTTTTAATCCAGGCTGAAGAACAGATTTCCCAAATAAAACACGCATTGGCTTCAAATGATCCGGGTGTTGTGGTCAGACATGCTCACTCCATTAAAGGCGGTGCTGCAAACCTGACGGCAGATGCCCTGTCCAAAGCAGCACATGATCTGGAATTATTTGACAAGACTCCTGGGCAAAGTTCTGGTGATCCTTTATTTTCAGCATTGGTTTTTGAGTTTGAACGGTTGAAAAAATTTAGAAATCAATTATCAAAAAACCTTCAGCCACATGTTTAAATAATAGCCACACAGTTAACCCCATCAGAAAAACAGCAAAAATTTTATCAAAATAATTTTCTTTTCTTTTTTGATGATAGCCAAAAATCCATCCAAACAGGATTCCTGAAATCAACCCGCCGGCATGGCTCCAGTTGTTGATATTGGGAATTAAGAAACCAAACAGCGCAAGACTGATGACCCAGCCTAAAGTTTCCTTATATACCAGACGTCCCCATTGTCCCCTGCTTGATCTGCCAAAATACATGGCAGCACCGATAAGACCGCAGATTCCCGAGGATGCGCCAATGGTCAAGCTGACATTACCCACATAGGACAATAAAAAACCGGACATGCCGGTCAAGGTATACAAGACAAACATTCTAAAAACACCGTATTCTTTTACCACCAGCGGAATAAGCGTCCGTAAGGCCAGCATATTGAATACAATATGCAATAATCCGCCATGGAGCCAGTTTGCGGTGATAATGGTCCACCAGGTTCCATTTTTTGAAATGATAGATTTTCCGGTTGCGCCAAGAAATTCAAGGGCAAAAGGAGACGGGGTTAAAAAAAGCAGGGGATTCAAAGAAAAATTCAAATGCTCTTTACTGAAAATCATGCTGATAAAAAACATGAAAACATTCACATAGATAATTGCCCGAAGTGCAATGGACGACACTGAAATAACCGTTTTATCTGGCATATTAATTGAGTTTTGTATCTTTTAATTTAACTGCATTCAAATATTCTTTCACAGCGCCCATGGTCAGGGTAAACATTTTGGTTCCCAGTAAAATGGCAACCGCATCATTTTTGGCGCTGCACAGATCAGCAAAGGCAGGCCCCATAACATTAACGGGATTCTGAATATCCTGGGGAGCGTCCTGCATTGTTTTTACATAGATATCCAGCCGGGTTTTTAAAATGTCAAAATAATCCAGCCGGGTTCCTGCAGTGGCCTGGGTCAGGGTTGAAATATTATTGGCAATTTCTCTGATCAATTCCCAGAAGGTGTGTGTTACCGGTGCTTTATTGACATCGGATGCGGGCATGAAAAACGAAATTGCCCAGCCCACACTTAAAATTTTTAAAATCTGCAATTCATATTCAAGTGTGGTCAAATTAAGTGAACTGCCCTTTGGAACGACAGCCAGCAGCTGTTTTAAATCATTGCGATCAATAGCAAAGGTGGCAAGATCCCCGGCTAGTTTCTGCGGGGTAAGCGGGTCATTATTTTCTTGAACCATATCAATTCCTTTTCATTTTAAATATTGCATAAACCTTTTCAAATATGGCATATTGCAAAACATATCAAACATGGAATACTTATGTGTTAACATATTTAAAAAAAATAATCCATCCAACATGCGCCATACGCATCAGAGGATGAGGATTATCAAAACGTATTTTGTATGTACAACAAAGCCGCTCGGATTATAAAAAATTCAAAACGGGTCATTGCATTTACCGGCGCAGGAATTTCGGTTGAAAGCGGTATTCCGCCATTCAGAGGGAAAAACGGTTTGTGGAACAAATATGACCCAAAATCATTTGATATCAACTATTTTCACAATAATCCCCGGGAGTCCTGGGAAATTATCCGTGATATTTTTTATGATTTATTTGGAAGCGTTCATCCCAATGCTGCTCACTATGCGCTTGCTCAGCTGGAAGCCCATTCCATGTTAAGCGCTGTGATTACCCAGAATGTCGATCATCTTCATCAGGATGCAGGAAGTCAGGTGGTTCACGAATTTCATGGGTCCTTAAAACATCTGGTGTGCCTTGCCTGCCATGAAAAATATGCGATATCAGCCATTGATTTAAATATACTTCCCCCGTTATGTGAAAACTGCAGCGGGATTCTCAAGCCGGATGTGATTTTTTTTGGCGAGGCCATTCCCGAGCCTGCCCGAACGCATTCGTTTAATGAAACAACCCGGGCAGACTGTTTTTTACTTATCGGAACCACCGGTACGGTCATGCCGGCCAATATGATCCCGGTTCAGGCCAAACAGAACGGGGCCACCATTATTGAAATCAACCCTCATCATTCCGAGTACACCAGAACGATTACAGATATTTTTATTAAAGAGAATGCAACAGCTGCCATGAAAGCGCTAATGGATGAAATTGACAAATGATAACGATACTATGAAAGGGAAAATGAATCATGTCTGAAAACTGCTTGTTCTGTAAAATTATTCATAAAGAAATCCCCAGTGAATTTTTGCATGAAGATGATATCTGTGTGGTTTTCAGGGATATTAACCCTGAAGCACCCGTGCATCTTCTGGTTGTTCCCAGAAAACATGTCCGCAGTATGAATGATATTCAAAAAGAAGACCGTGATATTATTTCACATCTGTTTTTAGTCGCAAAACACATGGCAAAAGAACAGGGCGTAAATGAATCCGGTTATAAACTGCTGTTTAATGTCGAAAAAGGAGGAGGGCAGATGATTTTTCATATTCATCTCCACCTGATCGGCGGATGGAAAAAATAACAGGATAAAAAAAATTAAAAATCCTCCTGATGAAATGCATCAGAGCGCAGTTTTTTCATTATATCAAAAAGATGCAGGACTGCCTGTTGGGAATGCAGCTCGAGCGCCTGGGAGATTTTCATATTATCTTTGGCTAAAATTGCCTGGTAAATTGTCACATGATGTTTCAGGGATTCATTGGAAAGACCGGAAACCAGATTCAGTCGATGACGGTATTTAACTGTTAAGTCGCTTAAATTTTTACACACCCGGAACAGGGTTTTGCTTCTGGCAGCCTTATAGATGATTTCATGAAATTCAATATCCAGTTCTGTAACCTTGAAATTATCTTTTGATTTAATGGCCGCTTTTGTTTTTTCAAGATTATCATCAAGGGTTTTTAATTCATCAAGGGTAATATGGCCGACAGCATTCTGAAAGGCAATGCGTTCTATTTGCATTCTGCTTTCAAACAGATCCTTGATATCAGAATCTGATAAATCCTCAACCAGATAACCTGCTTTGGGGATGGCTGTAAGTAATTTTTCCTGGGTAAGTTTTTGAAGTGCTTCTCTGACCGGAGTCCGGCTGACGTTGAGAGAATCAGCAATAAAATTTTCCGTGAGTCGTGTTCCTGCCTTGAATTTTCCGGAAATAATATCCTGCTTTAAAGACGTATACACCTTTTGTCTCAGTGACATTTTTTTCTTCATATTTGTCCCCCCAATATTGACAGACACTTATTGTATGCAATCGGTGTCTGTCAATACAAATTTAACCGGATACAATCAATTTTTAAGGGGTATTTTATTCATTATCAGCGGGTCAGCTGCCGGTACTTGATCCGGGTGGGCTGATCTGCTTTAATCCCCAGACGTTTTTTACGATCCTGCTCATAATCAGAATATGATCCCTCAAAAAAGAGGGTCTGACTGTCCCCTTCAAATGCAAGGATATGCGTGGCAATTCTGTCCAGAAACCATCGATCATGGCTGATGATAACCGCACAGCCTGCAAAATTTTCCAGGGCTTCTTCAAGTGCCCTGAGTGTATTCACATCCAGGTCGTTTGTGGGCTCATCCAGTAATAAAAGATTGGCCTCCATTTTTAAAAGCGCTGCAAGATGAACCCGGTTTCTTTCCCCGCCTGAAATATCTTTTACTTTTTTCTGCTGATCTGATCCGGAAAAATTAAATTTGGCCACATATGCCCTGGAATTCACTTCTCGGCCGCCGATGAGCATGGTTTCATTGCCCCCGGAAATAGTTTCAAAAATCGTTTTATCAGGGGCCAGGGTGTCTCGCTCCTGATCCACATAGGCGATTTTAACTGTATCTCCGATTTCAATGGTTCCTGAATCCGGCGCCTGTTTTCCGGTTATCATATTAAAAAGGGTTGTTTTCCCGGCACCGTTTGGACCCACCACCCCGATAATGCCGCCGGCAGGAATAATAAAATTCATATTTTCCACCAGCAGTTTATGATCAAATTTTTTGGAAACCGCATTGGCCACAACAACTTTTTGTCCCAGTCTGGGTCCTGGCGGAATAAAGATTTCCATGGTTTCTTCCTGGTCTTTAATATCTTTTTTCAAAAGCGCTTCATATGCATTGATTCTTGCCTTTGATTTGGTTCGTTTTCCCTTTGGAGACATCTGTATCCATTCAAGTTCTCTTTCCAGGGTTTTCTGATGCTTGGAAAACGCTTTCTGTTCACTGGCCAGCCGTTTTTGTTTCTGGTCCAGCCATGAAGAATAATTTCCTTTCCAGGGAATGCCTTCGCCCCTGTCAAGCTCCAGAATCCAGCCTGCCACATTATCCAGAAAATACCGGTCATGGGTGACTGCAATAACAGTTCCTTCATATCGGCTTAAATGCTGTTCCAGCCAGGATACACATTCAGCATCCAGATGGTTGGTGGGCTCATCCAGCAAAAGGATATCCGGTTTCTGCAAAAGAAGCCTGCAAAGCGCAACCCTTCGTTTTTCACCACCGGAAATGACATTTACCGGCGTATCTTCGGGAGGACAGCGCAACGCATCCATGGCCATCTTGAGTTTGGAATCCAGATCCCAGGCATCCATGCGATCCAGTTTATCCTGAATTCGTCCCTGTTTTTCAATGAGTTGATCCATTTGTTCATCAGACATGGGTTCTGCAAAGGCTTCAGAGATTTTTTCATATTCATTGAGCAGATCAACGGTTTCTTTTACCCCTTCTTCCACCACCTGACGTACGGTTTTATCACTGTCGATCAACGGTTCCTGCTCCAGATAACCGATGGTAAATCCTTTGGACAGAATGGTTTCTCCGGAATGTTTTTGATCAATCCCTGCCATGATTTTAAGCAAAGAAGACTTTCCTGAACCGTTCAAACCCAGCACACCGATTTTAGCGCCGTAAAAATAAGACAGGGAGATATTTTTAAGCACCTGTTTTTGCCCATGAACCTTGCCTACATTTATCATTGAATAAATAATTTTTTTGGTATCCTCTGACATTTTTTTTAAAGACTCCTTATCAAATTAATTCATTACTACGGGTTCTTTGAGTATCATGAGTATTGCTTTTTTTGCAGTTTGTGCAATCTGTGGAAATGCATCTTCCAGTTTGGCTATCTGCCTTAAATTTTCACTGGTTCGCAGAACAAGCCTTGCAAAATCCCCTTCTGCATAATCGGATTGAACAATCAGATCTTCCCATGGATCGTCATGTGCCCATCGATACATCATGATGCTGGGCTGGATAAACAGGTTCGGAGCCTGGAATCCATTTTCCAGCAATTGGATCGCAAAGGGCTTTAATCCTTTTCTGATGCCAAGGAAACAATCCTTTAATCTTTTTGAAATTGTTGACAGATATAATGGATCATCACTGAATTCCTTTTCGTTGACAAAAGCGCAGATAATGGCGGCCAGCAATGCCGGATCACTATGCGGCAGTAAATTCAGCCTGATGCTCTGGGCAACAAGAAGCGGGGCGTCAATCCGCAGTTTTGATGCCCATAAACCATCGTCGGTCAATTGCCCGTCAACAGAAACAAAATGATAGGTTTTTAAAAAATCAAGGTGATCCATGAAATCATGCCATAAAAATTCAAGGCCGGTGCCAAATTTTTTCAATGCTTTCCCGGATCTTTTTTTAATTGATTTTTTATTATCAAAATTAATCTGAAAAGCGGCAAAGGATTTCTCAAGCAGAATCTTTATCTGCTCTGGCGTATGAGACAATAAAAGGTTCAAAACCATTGAAAAATTGATGCTGATCTGGCTGTTAATATCATCAGGGGTCTTGCTGTGAAGTTCAGATATATACTCTAAATTCATGTATCGTCCGGGAAGCATGATGGCAAACCCGATATTATCTTTTCCCCGTCTTCCGGCCCTGCCTGACATCTGCTGGAACTCACTGGATGTCAAAGGTAAAAAGTCCATGCCGTTAAACCGGTCTGAATTTAAAATCACAACCGAGCGGGCAGGAAAATTCACCCCTGCTGCCACGGTGGAAGTGGCAAACATGGCATTGAGAAGACCTTCGGCCATCAAGGTTTCAACCACCACCTTCCATGCCGGAAGGTGGCCGCTGTGATGAGAGGCAACTGCTTTTTGTTCAATATGTGAAATATGATAATGCCGGCTCAAATGGGAGTTGTTCTTTATCAGGCTGTCCAATCGGTTGAGCAGATTTTTTTTCTGGTCTGGATGATCTTTCAGCAATCTGGAATTGCACAGCTTTAATGCCTGGTCACATTCGGAACGTGATTTTAAAAAGAAAATGGCCGGCAGTAAATTGTAATGTGCCAATATGTCCAGAATCTGATCAAACGGGGGAAGTTTGGTATATGAATCCCTAAAATTTTTTTTTGCAGCGTTAAATTTATATACTTTTTTATGAAGTCCAGGTGTCTTTGCATTATTTTCCGAGGGCTGCATTAAAGGGAACAGGGTTCCGGATGGATGAAGAAAAAGCGGAAACAATGGAACCGGGCGATCAAATTTTTCAATGACCTGACATTTTTTGCCGCGAATACTTTCAAGCCATCTGGCAACTTCATGGGAATTTCCAATGGTGGCAGAAAGTAAAAGCAACGGAATTCTCACCGGCAGATAAATCATGATCTCTTCCCAGACAACACCCCGCTGGTCATCTCCCAAAAAATGCGCTTCATCCAGAATAACAAGATCGCATTCAAGATTTTTGCCTGTATGCATGGCATCATATAACTGGTTTCGCAAAATCTCGGTGGTTCCAATAATAATATCCGCATCGGTATTTTCTTTGAAATCACCGGTCAAAATTCCGACTTTGTCATTTCCGAAAATGTTGGAAAAAGCCGCATGGATTGAATTGGTCAGTGCTTTTAAAGGGGTGCCGTACCATATTTTACCGTTCTTCATTATAATTTTTTTTGAGGCTTCCTGGGCAATCCAGGTTTTTCCGGCTCCTGTAGGCGCTGTCACCAGACAATCTGAAACCGGTATGGTCTTAAGTGCCTCCAGCTGAAAATCGTCTGGAATAAATTGCGTGTCTTTTGGCAAACCGATTTTTTGGAATATGGGTTTTAAAGACTTGTCTGAGCCTGGTTTCATTAATTGCAGGGAAAATTTTTCCAAAGGTTTTTTATGTGGTTTTCCAGAACCATAAAATCTTTTATTCATGAGGTGTTTAAACCATATAATCGCTGAATTTGCAAGCTTTTACACTTTGGGTCAAGGCTTGTAAAAAATCAAAAGCACTGTTTAGCAAATATAAAACTCAAGTTTAAAAAAAGTATAAAATAGCTTGACATATGATATACCAGCCACTATAAAAATTTCTCAAGCTGTTGATTAATGGTATTAACCTTGAATTACATCATTGCCATACCCCGACAGCAAGGAAAGACAGGCAGCAAGGAAGACTTTACTGGTTTTAAATACAAAACCAGTGCATACAATAAAGTGTATACGGGATGGGGAGTCGCTGTATGACTCTTATATTTAATTCATAATTTGATCAAAAACGATCAAGGAGAAAAAAATGAAGAGAAAAATTGTATTGTCCATGTTAAGCGTATTTTTTATTGGTTTGGTTCTACTTCCTTTCAATGTGTCTGCTGCAGAAAAGGAGCTTAAACTGGCAGCCTGGGGTTCTGGTAAACATTTTATTGCTGTACAGCGTGCTGAATGGATTAATGATGTAAATACTGCTCTTGCAGGGCAATATAAGATTGTTGAATTCCCTGGCGGGCAGCTTTACGGTCCAAAAGAAATGCATATGGCAGTGGCAAAGGGTTCTGTGGATCTGGGTGTTATTCTGCAGCCTGCCATGCTGGCAATGGTTCCCATGCTTCAGGGTGCTTACCTTCCATTTGCCTTTGATAATATTGATGACGCTGCAACAGCTTATCAAGGCGAATCCATGGAAATTCTTGAAAAATACCTTGCTAAAAAACAGATCAAAGTCATTTATACCAATTTTACAGATGGTGTTCAGGTCTACAGCAATAAAGGAATCATTAATACCATTGATGATTTCAAAGGTTTAAGAGTACTTACCCAAAGCCCCATGTTCACTGACATCATGATCGCACTGGGTTCAGCCCCGGATTCTTCCATTCCTTTTAATGAGCAATACATGGCATTGAAAAGAGGAATCTCTGATGCCACTCTGACTTCAATTGTTGGCGGATACTTTGACAGAACAGCTGAAGTTGCACGCCACATCACCAAATGCAATATGTCATTTGCCACAATTTTCACTGCCATGAACCTTAAAAAATGGGAAAAACTTCCCCAGGAAGCCCGTGATGTCATGACCAAACTGGGAAAAGCCACTGAAGCAAAATCTCTTGCAACAGCCAAAGGCTGGGAAGCTAAATTCACTCAGGATATGATTAATCTGGGAAATTCTGTTAAAGTCATGAAAGATGAAGAACGCGCTAAAATTAAAGCAATTGCTAAACCTGTCTGGGAAAAATGGGCCAAAGAAAACGGTCCAGATGCCCAAAGACTTCTGGCGTTAAACGCCAAATAAAATACACCCCGCAGCTTTTTCTAAAGCAGGGTTCAACCGCTTTACTTGCCAACAGATACTTCAGGGTGTCTCTTGGCAAGTAATGCTTAAGCAACTTGTTTTTATTGACTCATTTATTAACTTAATTTTGGCTTGATCAGGAAAAAAAATGGATACACCTAAAAAAAGATTTTTTTTATTTTGTTGGATTGATAAACTATGCGCTGTTGGAGGAGCGATATCATCATTTCTTCTTGGCATTATCGCAATTATCATTGTCTATGAAATTATCATGAGAAAACTGTTTAACTCTCCCACTGCCTGGGTAGGCGAAACCAGTATTTATTTATGGATGGTTGTCGGGCTGTTAGGCGCAGCAGCTGTTCTGAAAGATGATTTACATTTTTCTATTACAACCTTTGTTGATCGATTGTCCGCTAAAAATCGCAGGCGCATGAAAATTTTCACCAATTTTCTGGGTCTCACATATACCAGTATTTTTGTCTGGAAAGGATTTTTATTTGCCCTGACCTCCTATCAGTTCGAAGATGTCAGCAGCGGATTGATGCAGATGCCACTCTGGATACCAAGAGCAATGCTTCCACTTGGCGGTTTGATGTTGTCTTTGCAGTTCATCAATAAACTTGCAGAAGAATTTTCTAACAGGGAGTAAGGTGATAGAATTATGATGACTTTATATATTATTGGCTTTGTTATTGTGTTCTTGCTTGTTCTGGCCAGTGGCATGCCGGTCGGCTTCGGCCTGGGCTTTCTGGGCATGGGCCTTTTAATCGCCTTGAGCGATATGGACACAGCGTTGGGCATATCCATGGAAAAAACATATACTGCCATGGATTCAAGCATTCTGGTTTCGATCCCTTTGTTTGTTCTGGCAGCGCAGCTGATCGGCGAATCCGGCATGGGAAAGCGGCTGTTTGACGCAGCAAAAACCTTTCTTGGAAAATTCAAGGCAGGCCTCGGCATGGCTACTGTTACCAGCAGCGCACTGTTTTCCGCCATGACCGGTTCCAGTTTTGTTGCAGCATCCACCATGGGTTTGATTGCCATACCGGAACTGAAAAGAGCAAAATATCCGGATTTTCTGACATCTGCGGCAATTACAGCAGGCGGTTCTCTTGGCGCAGTTATTCCACCCAGTATCATCCTTATTATCTACGGATATCTGACCGATGAGTCCATTGGCAAACTGTTTGCAGCAGGAATGGTGCCAGGCATACTTCTGGTTATACTGTATTCAATCGGCATCATGCTGTTTTCCGGAAGTATTGGTAAGGAAACACCTGGTGTTGATGGGCAGACAGTACTGACACCTTCTGAAACAGGCGTTGCAGCTCCACCGGAACGGGTCATGACCAAATGGGTTGCCACCAAGGAGGCCTTCTGGGGTCTTATGGCGCCGGTTATTATTCTGGGCGGGATTTACGGCGGTATCTTTACAGCCACCGAAGCTGCGGCTGTTGCCGTAATTTATTGCACTTTTGTCGGTTTTTTTATATACCGTACACTGAATATCAAAAAACTGTGGGCCATTCTACAGGCATCCGGAAGTGTGTCATGCATGATTGCCATGATTGTTGTGGGCGGTGCCATTCTGTCCTTTCCGATCATTTACGGCCGTATTCCTCAGCAACTCATTGAACTTATTGTTGCCAAAAACTTCAACCCCTGGTTTTTACTTTTCCTGATCAATCTTATTTTGTTTGGTCTGGGTATGTTTGTTGAAATTCTGGCGCTGGTTTATCTTGCAATCCCCATATGCTATCCGGTTGTTGTGCATATGGGATGGGACAATATCTGGTTTGCCATTATTTTTCTGCTGAATGTCAACCTGGCATTGATTACACCCCCCATGGGAGGGGTCCTGTTCATTGTATCACAGATAGGCGGGATATCGCTGGATAAAGTCATAAAAGGCGCTATTTTACCAATAGTAATTATTATTTTTGTCCTGATACTGATCGTTTTCTTTCCGTCTATTGCCACCTGGCTGCCGACAATTGTTGAATAAGGAGAATACGCAAATGGTACAACAAATTAAAAAAATTCTATTTGCCACCGACCTTACAAAAAGTTCAGTGGATGTTTTTGAACAGACCGTCGCTCTTGCCAGTCAGGTTGGAGCCTCAATCATTATCGTTCATGTAATTGAGGAAATGACGTCCAATCTTCAGAAACGCATGATTCATATGGTGGATAATGAACTGTATGAAAAAAACAGAAAAGAAAACCAGGATACTGTCAGAAATACCTTGATCGGCAAACAACGCCTGGTTCCGGTTATCCAGAATGCGTTAAAAGAACTGTGTGACAATACAGATAAAACCTGTGGCACAGATTCACCGGTTACCATCGAGTCTATAGAAGTTTTATATGGCAGGGCCGATGAAGTCATTAACCAGATCGCAGAAACTTCAGGGTGTGATATTATCGCCATGGGATATTATAAAAAAGGCTCTTTACTCAAAGCGCTGACCGGCACAAAAGTCGGAAAGAATGTGATTCAGGAAAGTAAAATTCCTCTTTTTCTTGTGCCTGTGGAGGAATAGCGCTTCAGCATTTTTTTTCTGACCATCAAACAGCCAGTAAAACGGGAAGTTTTTCATTAAACTTCCCGTTTTATATTTTTCGGTTTTGTTTTTATCCAAAGACCCGGCAGATATTATTGTAATCAGTTTTATTATATGGCATAGTAAAAGTTACAACTCTTTGAATTTCATTTGGAAGGGCAGGGTGTTGAATCAAAAATAATACGAATAAGGATATTATGAATCTTCAGGGTGACTTTGAAGGATTAACTCTTGCAAGCATCCTTCAATTATTATGCAATGATCAAAAAACGGGTGTCCTCACCGTCACCTGTGACGATGAACAAAGCCGGGTTTTTTTTGAGCAGGGAACCATTGTTTATGCATCTGCATCGCTGAAAGAAGCTCGCCTGGGCTATCTGATGCGTTCAGACGGGGTTATATCTGCCGAGCAGCTTCAGCGATGTCTGTCCCTTGCCAAAGAAGAAAAACTTCATCTGGGCAAAATTCTTGTGGAAAAAGGATATATTTCCCTTGATACCTTAAAAAAATATAACACTAAACAGGTCGAGGCCATTTTATATAATCTTCTGTTCTGGAAAAAAGGACGGTTTGAATACAAAGATGCCACCTTAAATCTAAAAGGAATGATCGTAACCCAATTAAACCCGATGAAATTGATTCTGGAAGCATCCAGGAGAATTGATGAATTATCTGTTCTACAAAAATTTATTCCCAGCGATAAAATCGTTTTCAAGATGTCCGGAAAAGTTCAAAGCAAAGAAGAAATCAAGCTGAATGCAAATGAATGGCGGATTCTTTCCTTGATTGACGGGACACGCTCGGTCAGACAAGTGATTAATGAAAGCGGGTATGATGAATTTGCTGTATTTAAAATCTTTTTTTCCGTTATTTCTTCCGGCTTGATAGAACAAAAAGACGAAATCATGCTGGATGATCAAAACAATCAAAATGATTATTCAGCGATCCTGACGGTTTTTAGTGATATCTTTGTTTCCATCAAAAATTTTATTTCAGATGAACTGGGAGATAGAACCCATTCACTTTTTGAAGAAAGCAAACTGGGGCTTTCCATTGAATACAAACAGATACTGGCCGGATACCACCCGGATAACCATAAAATTGCCAATCTTCAATCCATATCCGGGGCCATTGGCCAGATGGAATTCATCGAAGAACCTAAAATGATACTCATTTGTGGGTTTACTGAATACTGCATGCTGGTTTTAAAAAATGTCGGTGAAATACTGGGGTCCCAGCCATTGATGACGATTCTGGAAGGAATCGAAAAAGTTCTGGAATATGTAAAAAAATACCAGGCCGGCTCCAAAGAAAAAAGTAAAATTGTCAATGATATGAAAGCCATGATTGACAATATCCAATCTGAATTTAAAACAGGAAAAAAATCCAAAGGCGGCATTTTAAAATTATTTTCAAAATAATTTTACCGCTGCTGCCTAAGAATCTGATATTTTCGATCCGCCATAGGCCAGGAATGAAAGTGCTGCCGTTCTGAATAAAGCTCTTACAATTTCAAGAACATCGTATGCAATGAATTTATCAAAGATAATGACATAATCCGCAACAAACAATAAACTTGCCGTAACCAGAATCAGATTGATAACCTTTCCCACTTTTCCGCCAGCATATTTGATTCTTGCTTTATTAAAAACAAAAATAATAATCAGATAGATAACAAGCGTGAAAATCAGAATTATTGTCTGTGCGGTCATAAATCCTCCCTGTATTGAATATTATGGATGAACTAGTTTATTTAAAAACTGAATTATTTTCTGAACAAAAACCATATTGCTGATCTTTTGATGTTTTACCACTCCAAGGCCAAACCTGCCAACAGGAAATATATATATATCATTTTTTGTTGGCAGTGGAAAATAAATATATTTCAAACGATTTTTTGCTATGGCAAAAGCATTTTTCAGGCATACAGAAATCATGTGTGCCATTTTTTCAGGTGCTTCGATATTTTGAAATATGATTTTTCCTTTTTCATTGACAAGAATATAGGCTTTGACGCCGTCAATTTGCCCAACCTGTTCAATATCGTTAAAATCTACCATGCTTTTTTTATCCGTTCAGTTGAAAAGAGTCACACACCAGGTGATTGAACAGCCCGGATATCTGGTGAAGTGCTTGCTGCGTTGCAGCGATAACCACAATAATGCAATTGGCATTGATCTGCCTGACAGCAGTATGACGATGGGAAATATAAAGTATCATCTGTTCAATATCAATATTGAGTTTTTGGCAGATATCGATATTTTCAAAAAGATTCGATCCTAAGAAATCAAGATCTTCACGGGTTAAGGTTTTTGGCATATGATTTACCAATATCCCTTTGTTTCTGTGATAGACCAATCCTCCTATAATATCTTTGAATGAAATAATCTGAGATATGGACACTGATTTTTCATCCGAGGCCGGGTTTTTAGCTGCATTTGTTTTGTTTGTTGATTCCAAGGTGTATTTATTGGGGTAGGCGCAGAACATACATCGGAAAATTACCAGATTATCTTGTATTTCATATGAGGGCAGTGAATTTTTCCCTCCGCAGTCTTCACAAAAAACAATCATTTTATCTGTCAGTATTAGGAATTAAAAATTGATTTTAGTTTTCCCCAAAAACCTGAAGATGACTTAAAGGTGATATCAGGATCAGAATCAGATTCAGGCATTTGTGTATCGGAATTTTTTGAAATCATTTTTCCAGAATGCGTATCATTCAGTAATTCAACTGTGTGGGCGAGGATTTTTAACAGACAAATTTTTTGAGCATCCTTTTCCCATGCGGTTTCTAAAGAGTGGATATCTTTATAAATCTGGTCAAAACAGGCGTTGTCAGTCAATCCGTTTTTATTTTTAACGGCAGACTCAAGTCTTTCAAGGGTTTGGTCAGAAGACAGATCAGTATCAGACTTAAAGGCCTTTTGGGGGGAACCGGATTCCTCATAGGTTTCATCTTCATTTTCAAAAGGAACAATACGTGCGTCCATATCCATACTGTCAACCATTTTATCCGTAATACCATCCGCAGATGTTTCAGGCAGGTTGTTTCCCAAGGGTTCCGGGTATGCGTCTGCGGGTGTTTCAAGATTGAAAAACTCATCCAGCCGGCTGTTAATTTCAGCAATGGGTGCATTGTCCTTTTTTTGAGTGATAAATTTTTTTACACCATCGGACTCAATTGCGTCTTCTTTGTCAAATATTTGCATGGCTGAACCGGAAGGATCTGCATTCCCCTGAATTTCCATCAGATGGATGGCATCCAGCAGTTCATCCGCAGGAGATTCTTTGATGGTAAAAAGGTCATCCATGACATCTCTGGGGGTTTTTGAAACCCCCCGCATGTTGCTTAATGCAGGTTTGATGTTTTCTGAATCGATATCCTCATTTAAAAGTGAACTATCCTCTTCAGGAAGGCAGGTTAAGGACATCGGGTCCTGATTAATCCGGGCTTTTGATGATTTAAGATGAGAAAGGGCCGGCAGAATTCCATCATTATCAGGAATAAAATTTTTGTGTTCATTCCCGGATTGTTCCCTGGATTTTTTCCCGGATTTTGAAATCCGGATTTTAAAATCATTAAATCGTGAAATGTCTTTTTCAAGTATTTTTTTCTTTTCATCAAAAGACAGTTCTTTTTTTTGAATAATTTCCTGAAGATGGTCAAAAAGACTTCTTAAAAAAGAAATGGAATCCGTTGGTGCATTGGCTTTTTGAATCCCGATAAATCGACCGATGCTGTGAATCATCTTCAAAAAAGTATGATGAATTTTATAAGGTTTCAATTTATTTAATAACTGCGAAACAACTGTATCAAAATGATGAAGTGTTTTGTCAGATATTTCCCAGTCTATTGCAAGAATGACAGACTTGAGCTCATCCATATCCTGAATATCCATATCCGGATTTGAAACAATTTTGTTCTGAAAAATTTTATACTCTTCCAGCCGGGAGGACAGGATTTCATCCATCTTTTCTCTTCCAAGAGACGGGACAGTGATGATGTGTTCAAGCTGATGTATCAGATCATTTAATATGGGCACTGTATCCATGTGTGCTGCATTTTTTTTTGAGAATAAATACAGCACAAGAGACCGGATCATCTTCAGTAAGGGAATAACAGGTGGAAGATGTTTATAGGATTGCCAGATATTCAAAATGACAGCATCAAAAAGTTTGATATCAAAATCTGAAACTGCACCATTTAAAGGGTGTATGATTTTTTTAAGCTCAGAAATGGAATTCAAAAAAACCTCCTTAGAAAAGCTGATCCTGTATGGAAGCCAACGTCATTGAAATTATTTTTTTAAGGGTAGGGGTTACATTCCCGCCTCTCAGCGCAGAGGCTTCAAATGCCGGCGCACGCAAAAGGCTGTTGAGATCTTTTTGCAGAACTTTTGAAGGCACGATGGGTACGCCCGAAGATTTTAAATCAATTTTATTGTACTGCATGACAACAGGGATACTGAACAGATCCAGATTATAGGTTTCCAGATTTTCATACAACTGATTCAATGATTCAATGTTTTTATTTCGCTGCTCCTGCTGGACATCTGCCACAAATACAATTCCGTCAACCCCTCTGAGCACAAGCCGTCTTGTGGCATTATATTTAACCTGTCCCGGAACCGTGTACAACTGGATTGTAACATCAAATCCTTTTATCTGTCCGACATCAAAAGGCAGAAAATCAAAAAACAATGTCCGGTCATCCTGGGTTTTCAAACTGACCATCTCCGTTTTAATCTGCTCTCGATATTTTTTATTGATGTACTCAAGATTGGTGGTTTTCCCACCTCGTCCAGGACCGTAATAAACGATTTTAATCTGTACTTCTTTGGTTTTTACATTAATAAGTGCCAATACCAGTCTCCCTTAAAGCATACCAAAACATATTGGAAATCTTATTTTTTGGCGTATTTAAGATTTGTCGCCGGTCAGAATTTTATCAATCTGTTCTATGGTCTGAGCCACTTTTAATCGTACCAGGCCTAAAGAGATATCCTTGTTGAACATCGATATTAAAAGATTTTCTTCATTGACTTTGCTAAAATGTATGCTGGATTTTTCACCTTTATGGAATAAAAGGGAAAACTCAGACTCGCCGACAAGTTTTGCCATGGCATCTACTGCAGCAAAATTTCCGGCAGCAAGCGCAGCAAATGCAGTTGAGTCCAGCTTGTTCTGACCGTTATCATGTTTGGCAATGGTATTTCCTGCCATGTCCATAAAAATAACATGGTCAAGCCCGGATTGAATCAGATTATCAATAATTAATTGATCTATGGCGTCTAATTGGCTTTGATTCAGCATTCTTGAATGTTAACCCAAAATATTGATTTGTGCAATATGATAAATTATTTATTCTCGATAAAAGATTTCACATGTATATCCCGCTGCGGAAACGGTATTTCAATCTGTTCTTTAATAAAAGATTTGTACACCTGGGTATTTAACATATGCAGGATTTTTCCCTGAAGCACTGGTTTTTCAACCCAGCATAACAGTTCATGGTCCAGACTTGAGTCGCCAAAAGCACGAAATCTCACACGCGGGGCAGGTGACTTGCATACATCCGGATGATTATTGGCAACATCAAGAAGCACTGCATGCACTTTGTCAATATCAGAACCATATGCCACCCCTACCTTGACACGTATTCGATATTTTTCATGCCTTCCGCCAGCTTCATTAATAATTTTTGTATTTCCCATAATTGAATTTGGGACTGTGATTTCAACATCATCCCGTGTCAATAATCGGGTGCTGCGAATTCCAATGCTTCTGACTTCACCTCTTTCCCCGGAATCCAGAACAATAAAATCACCCAGTTTATACGGCGCATCCGCCATGATGAAAACTCCGGAGAATAAATTGGCCAGCGTATCCTTTGCTGCAAACGAAACAGCCAGGCCCAGAATACCAGCTGAGGCAACCCAGGCGGTCAGGTCAATATCCCACACCAGAAAAATAATATATGCAGAAAACCCGGTAACAATCAGAACCAACAGATTATTAAATAAAGGCAGTGTATGGTCCTGAATAAATTTAAACCGGCTTTCGTCATTACTGAATACATTCAGCAGAAGCTTAAAAAACCGGGTTAACGCCATTGCCCAGTAAAAGATACCAATGGTCTTCAGACCATTTACAGTAACCAGATAAATAAAGGATTTCAGTTCCAGCCTTTCTGTTGCAAGGGCAAGCCCGAATAAAATGATGGTCAGAAAAACAGGTCTGTGAAAAATCTCAAAAACATGATCATCCAGCTTAAGCTGTGTTTTTACAATCCATTTACTAACAACACGGGTAAAAATAAGATCAATGATTTTGGCAACAGCCAGAAAAAGAAAGATAATTACCAGCGCCTGGAGGTATCTGTTCGGCGCAATCTGCGTTAACAGATCTATAAATTGTTTTTTATCCAAATTCATTTTTATCCTGTGATCAACGTTTAATCTGGGCAGTGATTATACTTTAATAATATTTTTTCAGCAATAATTGGCCATATGAATTTTTTTAAATCAAAACCCATGTGAATCAAAATCTTGACAATTTTACACGAACTAGGCTATTTATTCATGTTTTATACAGAAAATACATCTGCTGACAGTAATAAAAGTTAAATAAAGGCAAACAGTTAAATGGATAAAGACAGCAAGCTGATTCAACTCAGAAAAGAAAAAATTCAGGAACTCAAAGAAAATGGAGTAAGTCTGTACCCGAATGACTTCAAACCTTCCTGTAATATCAGCCAGTTAAAAGACATCCTGGAGCAATCTCCTGAAAAAATAGGTGAAAATGGCGAACATTTTCATATTTCAGGCCGGATGATGGCGGTCAACAATATGGGAAAATCTTCTTTTATCCGTTTTAAAGATGGTTCTGACCATATACAGGCCTATATTCAAAAAAACAAAGTCGGCGCCTCAACCTATGATATGTTTAAAAAACTGGATATTGGCGATTTTATAGGAATCAGCGGGCCTGCTTTTACAACACGCACCGGTGAATTAACGCTTCTTGCCATCGAGTTCAGACTTCTGTCAAAAGCGGTTCGGCCGCTTCCAGAAAAATTTCACGGCATTAAAGATCCTGAAATAAGATATCGGCAAAGATATCTTGATCTTATCATGAATGAACAGACCCGGCAGATATTCATCAAACGCAGCAGGATTATAGCGTATATGAGAGCGTTCTTTGAAAAAAACGGGTTCATGGAAGTTGAAACACCCATGATGCAGCCACTGGCCGGTGGAGCCGAAGCAACGCCTTTCAAAACATGGCATAATGCGCTTGGAATGGAATTGTTTTTAAGAATTGCCCCTGAACTGTACCTTAAACGACTGGTGGTCGGCGGTTTTGAAAAAGTATTTGAAATTAACCGAAATTTTCGAAATGAAGGGGTTTCAGCCCGGCACAATCCTGAATTTACCATGGTTGAATTTTATCAGGCCTATGCAGATTACACTCACCTGATGGATTTCACAGAAAATCTGTTTGAATCATTGGCTGTTGAAATTACAGGATCTGCCGTCATTGAATATCAGGGGGATAAAATTGATCTAAAAAAAGGCTGGAAACGAATCACCATGGTGGATTCTCTGATTCAAATCGGCGGAATTGATCCTTCAATTATAAATGACACATCGGCATTGCTTAAATTTGCTGAAGAAAACAATATAAAAATTACCAAAAAAGACCGTCTGGGCAAAATCATTACCAAACTGTTTGATGTACTGGTTGAACCCAAATTAATCCAGCCTACATTTATTACAGGGTATCCGGTTGAGGTTTCTCCCTTGTCAAGAAAAAATGAATCTGACCCTGAATTAACCGACCGGTTTGAATTGTTTATAGCGGGTCGAGAAATTGCCAATGGTTTTTCTGAAATCAATGACCCTGAAGATCAGCACCAACGCTTTTTAATGCAGGTTCGCCAGAAAGACGAAGGAAACACCGAAGCCCATATTATGGATGCTGACTATGTAGAAGCCCTGGAATATGGAATGCCGCCGACAGCCGGAGAGGGCATCGGCATTGATCGCCTTGTCATGCTGTTGACCGATTCAGCATCCATCAGAGAAGTTATTCTTTTCCCTCATATGAAAAAAAACAATTAATTTAATGAATTTTGAATTTTTCATAGCAGGCAAATATCTTAAGGCAAAAAGAAAAGAGGGCTTTATTTCCCTGATCAGTTTTTTATCGGTTGCCGGTGTTACTGTGGGTGTAATGGCCCTTGTTATCGTTATCGCTGTGATGAGCGGAGCCGAGACCGATTTCAGAAAACGCATTCTGGGACTTGAACCGCATGTGCTTGTTATGAATTATGAGGGTCAGTTTACGGATGATCCTGAAATCATTTCCCGACTGAATCAAAATAAAGATATCAAAGGCGCAGCCCCCATATTGTTCGCCCAGGCCATGATCCGTTCCAGAAATTCTTTTTCCGGTATTATGGTCAGAGGTATTGATCCGGAACAAGGATTCAATCTTGTCCAGGGATTCAATCCGGATCAGCTTTCAAAAGCCCTTGGCAAAAACCAGCTTACAGATGAACTTCCGGGTATTCTTCTGGGAAAAGCACTGGCCCGGAATATGGGACTGATTGAAGGGGATAAAATTATTTTGATGTCTCCCAACGGGTTTATTTCACCCATGGGCCACATCCCTTCCATGAAACGGTTTGTTGTGACGCAAACCTTTGAATCCGGAATGAATGAGTATGACAGCTCACTGGCCTATGTCCATTTAAAAGAGGCGCAGGATTTAACAGGAGCGCACCAGAAAATATCTGCCATCGGAATCTGGGTTGAGGATGTGTTTAATGTTACCCCGGCAAAAAACACCTTGAACTCCATGCTGAGTTATCCCTTCTATTTTAATGACTGGATGCAGATCAATAAAAGTCTGTTTTCTGCATTGAAGCTTGAAAAAAAAGCCATGTTCATTATCTTGACCCTCATTATTCTTGTTGCGGCATTTAATATTGCAAGCACGCTGATTATGATGGTCATGGAAAAAACAAAAGATATTGCCGTGTTAAAAACCATGGGAGCAACAAATACCGCTATCCTTAAAATATTTATTATCAAAGGAATGGTCATCGGATGGATCGGAACATTTTTAGGAACGTGTTTCGGGGTTATCGTGTGCTTTCTGCTCAAAAAATATAATTTTATTCAATTACCGGACGCATACCCCTTCCAGACACTGCCGGTCCAGCTTGAATTTCTGGACGTATTTGTTATTGCCTTCAGTGCAATCATCATCTGCTTTTTATCCACCTTGTATCCGGCATATAAAGCATCAAAAATGAACCCTGTAGAGGCATTAAGGTATGGATAATTCCGGATCAGAGTATCTGCTTTCGTTGCAGAATATTTCCAAAAACTTCTACAGCAAAACCTCACAAATACAGATCCTGGACCAGGCCTGTCTTGACATATCCAAAGGTGAAACCATAGCAGTCGTTGGGGCTTCCGGGATCGGCAAATCAACTTTATTAAATATTATCGGCACATTGGATAAACCTGACAGCGGAACCGTATCCTTTTACGGGAAAGATATATTCACCAATACAGATGAGGCGCTGGCTCATTTCAGAAATCATAAAATTGGATTTGTTTTCCAGTTTCATTATCTGCTCCAGGGATTTACCGCCCTTGAAAATGTGATGATGCCCGGATTAATTGCACATAAAAATAAAAAAACTATTGAAAACAGTGCAATAAATATGCTTGAAAGAGTAGGGCTTTCATCAAGAACACACTTTAGGGTGGAAGACCTTTCAGGTGGTGAACAGCAGCGGGTTGCCCTTGCAAGAGCATTGGTCATGAAGCCGGAACTGCTTCTTGCTGACGAACCGACAGGAAACCTTGATATTGTGAATTCTCAAAGTGTTCACCAGCTGATCAAAGATTTGAACAAAGACTTGGGAATGACTGTTATTGTCGTTACTCATAATAATGCCCTGGCGCAAATGATGGATAAAAAAGTTACATTAATTGACAAAAAAATTGTTTCAGCTTGATTGATTATGATTATTAGGAATACACTTATGAAAAAATCCGGTTTGGAAATTATTTTTATTTTTACTGTTTTGATCTGTTTTTATTCTCAAATCACTGCAGCCCTTGCATCTGATATTAAAGTTGGTCTGATCCCTTTTAAACTTGTGGCTCAAAATCCTGAATCCAGGATAAATGAAAAAATTATCGCCATGATAGCAGAAAAAATCAAATCAGACGGCACTCAGATCATTCTGCTGGAGGATCATCCGGAAACTGTTGATTTTTCTTCATTGCAAAAAATGGGTATACAGGCTGGTGCAGACTATATTTTAACCGGATCTGTTTTTATCGTCGGCCAGGGAATCAGTATTGATACCCGCCTGACAAATATTTATGAAAAAGATAAAACAGCTCATTTTTATTCAGATGCGGAAAATATTGAAAATCTTTTACCGATGATTACCGAACTTGGTCAGAAGATAGTCGGCCAGATTTATCAGAAAAAAATTATTTCCGACATTGTGATAACGGGCAATAAAAGAGTCGAAAAAGATGCCATCATACGGCTTTTAACGACTCAGACAGGAGAAATCATTCAGCCGGATAAAATTTCACAAGATCTTAAAGCCATATATGCCATGGGATATTTTGATGATGTTATTGTTTCAAAAGAGGATGTTGATCAAGGCATCAAACTGATCTACAATGTAACGGAAAAATCTACCGTCCGTGTTGTCAGTTTTAAAAATAACATCGTCTATGAAGATAAAGAACTTTCAGATGTGATTAAAACCCATACCGGTTCAATTTTGAATATTCACAATCTGAATAGTGATATGGAAAAAATCAGACTGTTGTATACTGAAAAAAACTATCATAACTGTTCTATCACATATGAAATCATTCCTTTGGAAAATTCACAGGCAGATATTTTGTTCACCATAACAGAAGAATCCGAAGTCAAGGTTGAAAAAATTACGTTTGAAGGCAATCAGTATTTTACAGCTAAAAAAATTAAAAAAGTCATGGAAACCGCAGAAAAGGGGTTTTTCTCGTTTTTTACAGGTTCCGGTACCTTGAATGAAGGAGAGATTCATAATGATGTTGTCCGGATAGAATCTTTATATAAGAATAACGGATTTATTGATACCAAGGTTTCCGATCCCATCATTACCATCAACAAAGACATGATTGCAGTTCATTTTAAAATCGAAGAAGGCCTCCAGTATAAAATAAAAAGTCTTGTTATTGAAGGAGATATTATTGTCCCTGAAGAAGAACTTTTAATGGGAGTCGTGTCTCAAAAAGGCCAGCTTTATAACCGGGAAGATGTCAGAAAAGACATTTTATCCTTGTCCGATACTTATTCAAACCTTGGATATGCCAATGTCAAGGTTTCTCCGCTGATTAAAAAAAATACAGATGATAATACCATGGATATAAAATATTCAATAATAAAAGGAGAGCCTGTTTATTTTAATCGCATTCATATCAGCGGGAATTCTAAAACCCGGGATAAAGTTATCCGTCGTGAAATCAGAATTGCAGAACAGGAATTATACAGCAAGGAAAAAATACAGCAAAGTTTCAAACGGTTAAACCGTTTGAATTATTTTGAAAAAATCGACATCGAACCTGTCAGCACAACAGATGCAAACAGAATGGATCTGGATGTCAAAGTGGTAGAAAAACAAACCGGTGCTTTTTCCATTGGCGGTGGGTTCAGTACAGCGGATGGCGGATTTATTGCAGGCTCCATTGAGGAGAGAAATTTTCTGGGCAAAGGTCAGACTGTAAGTTTTGAAGCCAAATTTGCCCAGGAATCTGTTCTGTATGATCTGAGCATTTTTGAACCCTATATCTTTGATACTCGTGTTTCCGGTGGACTCAGACTGTATGACGAGGAAAAAGAATACGATTATTATGATAAAGATGCTGTAGGTCTTTCTGTAAATATTGGCTATCGATTGTTTGACTATACAACCATAGGTGCCCAATATTTGATTGAAGATTATGAAATAACTGATGTGGACCCATTGTTTACCAATGTGTCCACTGGAGCATATTTAACCAGTTCGATTACACCCTTTATCATATATGACACCAGAGACAGTTTGTTTTTGCCCACAGAAGGTCAGTATCATAAAATGTCTGTCCTCTATGCCGGGGAATTTTTAGGCGGAGATATTGACTATACCAAATATCTTGCTGAAGCCAGTGTTTTTTTCCCGTTGTTCTGGAAATTTACCGGAGGCTTGCACATAGAAGGCGGTTATCTGGACGACAGAACCGATAATACGATTGATATTGATTATACAAGATTCTATCTGGGGGGTATGAAATCCATCCGGGGGTTCGACAAAACAGACATTAACGGTCGAAGAGCAGGAGACACCAAAGATGTGGGTGGAGAAAAATACATCATGTTTAACGCCGAAGTTACGTTTCCTTTGTCCAGCGAATACAAACTTGCCGGCGTTATGTTCTATGACCGGGGTGATGTTTACAGAACCAGTGAAAATATTGCCCTTGATGATCAATTTTCAAGCGTTGGGTTAGGTGTCCGGTGGGATTCACCTGTTGGGCCGTTGCGAATTGAATATGGATGGGTAATTGATGGCAAGGATATCAAAGAGCGCTGGGACGGGAAAATTGAATTTTCTGTCGGCGCATCTTTTTAATTATTTTTTGGAGGATTGAATGAAAAAAGCAATTTGTATTTTAAGCTGTGCTATTCTGAGCCTTGTATTTATCAGTCACACATTTGCCGCTGATGTTGCTAAAATCGGTGTGATCGATTTTAAGGAAATTATAAAACAGTCCACAGCAGGCAAAATGGTAGGCAAGCAACTGGGTGACAAGCAAAAGGAACTCGTTGATAAGATCAATGCGGAACGGACTCAATTTAATGAATTTACCAAAAATTTTGAAAGAGAAAAACTGGTTTTAAGCGAAGAACAAATCAGAGAAAAAGAACGGACTGCAAGAATAAAATATAATGATATAACAAAAATGCAGGAAGACTCCACCCGCGAATTAAAAAAACTGGAATATGAATTAATCACCAAAATCCAGCAAAAAGTTACAGAAATTTCATCAGAAATCGGTAAAACCCAGGGGTTTCTCCTGATTCTGGAAAAATCGTCTGCAGGGGTTATTTACAGCCCGGATCATATTGATATCACAGATAAGGTGATCAAAGCCTATAATCTTGAAATGGCAAAGATCAAGCAATAGTTTTTTATGAAACTGTCCATCAAAGAGGTTGCAAAAATTATTCAGGCAGAGGTCTCCGGTGATTTATCCTGCTGCATTGAAGGTGTTTCGTCTTTTCATGATGCAACACCTGCACAGATTACCTTTGCATCTGACCAGAGATTTTTGAATCAGTTGTCGCTGACAAAAGCTGCGGCCATCATCGTGCCTGACAGCTTTCTTTATAGAGAAGAAGACATTAAAAATAAAATTATTATTAAATCAAAAAATCCTAAAATTGATTTTTTTAAAATTGTAAATGTTTTTCATTCTCAGGATAATATTAAACCCCGTATTGATAACAGTGCATGTATCGGCGGTGATATCAATATCGGGATAGATGCTATTATTGAATCCAATGTTTTTATCGGTAATCAGGTAACCATTGGGAACCATGTCCGCCTGATGCCCGGGGTCTATGTCGGCAATGGCGTCAGTATTGGTGATCATACCATTATCAAGCCGAATGTGACCATTATGGATAAAACTCAGATTGGCAGGAATGTGATCATTCATTCCGGCACGGTGGTCGGCTCTGATGGCTTTGGTTTTGCACAGGATCAAAACAGGCATGAGAAACTGATTCATATCGGATATGTTGTTATCGGTGATGACACCGAGATCGGTGCATGCAATACCATTGACAGGGGCACGCTGGGTATCACCAGAATCGGATGTGGCGTCAAAACAGACAATCAGGTGCATATTGCCCATAATGTTGAAATCGGGGACAATACGCTCCTTGTCGCCCAGGTGGGCATTGCCGGAAGTACCTGCATTGGAAAAAATGTCATTATTGCAGGAAAATCCGGAATAACCGGCCATATCACCATCGGTGACAACACAATTGTCGGTCCTTTTACCGGCGTTTTTTCAGATGTTCCTCAAAATCAGGTTGTCTCGGGAATCCCTCATCTGCCGCATATGAAGTGGAAACGCATGGTCAGTATTTTATCCAAATTACCGGAAATGAGAAAAAAAATATTTTCCTTTGAAAAAAGACTTAAAGATATTGAACTTCAGAACAAGAGATTGGAGTGAATATGATCCACCCTACAGCGATTATTGATCCTTCTGCCCGGATTGATAAAAATGTTACCATTGGCCCTTACAGTATTGTCAGTTCAGATGTTGTTATTGGAGCAGGTACAACCATCGGTCCTCATACCACCATCGATAAATATGTCACCATTGGTGAAAATTGCCAGATTTTTCAATATGCATCCATTGGCGCCGCCCCTCAGGACCTTAAGTTCCATGGTGAAAAGACAAACCTGGTGATTGGGTCAAGGACCATTATCCGTGAATTTGTTACTATCAATAGAGGAACTGAATTCGGCGGCGGAATCACTGAGGTTGGAGAAGAAAACTATCTGATGGCCTATACCCATATTGCCCACGACTGCAAAACAGGCAAACGCGTCATCCTTGCCAATAATTCCACCCTGGCCGGCCATATTATTCTCGGGGACAATGTCACAGTCGGTGGGCTGGTTGCCATTCATCAGTTTGTTCAGGTGGGTGATTTTGCATATATTGGCGGAAAATCCGCAGTCACAAAAGATATTCCTCCATATGTCATTGCAGCAGGAGATCGTGCAACGCTTCATGGCTTAAATAATGTAGGCCTTAAAAGAAATAATTTCAGTGATACTACCTTGAAAGAACTCAAAAAAACCTACAGAATATTTTTCAGAATCGGCTTAACTGTGAAACAGGCCTCTGAAAGGGTCAAGGCGGAAGTGGAGCAAACCCCTGAAGTATTAAATTTTATTAATTTTATCATTAATTCAAACAGAGGAATTACCAGATAATTCAAATGAATATCGGGCTCATAGCCGGAGGCGGTCAGTTCCCGCTTCTTTTTTCAAAAAAAGCTGCAAAAAAAGGGTATAAAGTCTTTGCCGTCGGTTTCAAGTCTGAAACAGATCCTCAATTACTCGATATTGTGGAAGAATTAAGATGGCTGCATGTGGGTCAGATATCAAAACTCATACAGTATTTTAAAGAGCACGATATCACCCAGGCAGTCATGCTGGGCAGCATGAATAAGGTAAAAATTTTCAAGGATATCCGGCCTGATTTTAAAGCCCTCGCCTTTATAGCCAAAAATATCATTACCCATGATGATTCTGTCCTCAGAGCGCTTTCTGATTTGTTTTTAAAACACGACATCCAGATCCTGCCTTCCACTTTTTTACTGCCTGAACTGATCTCTCCTAAAGGGGTCTGGACCCGTCGCAAACCGGATAAGGCTGAAAACAAGGATATTGTTCAGGGCTGGAAAACTGCCAGACGCATCGGCGAACTGGATATCGGCCAATGTGTTGTTATCAGTAACGGAACTGTTATGGCGGTTGAAGCCATTGACGGGACAGATGCGACCATTCTGCGGGGTGGCAAACTTTCAGGAAAAAACAATGCCGTTGTGGTTAAATTGTGCAAACCCGGACAGGACCTGCGATTTGATCTGCCCTCGTGCGGCGTACAAACCATAGAAACCATGCAGGCTGCCGGCGCAAAGGTATTGGCCATCGAAGCACAAAAATCCGTATCCTTTGACCGGGAAGAAATGATTGCCCTTGCAGACACCTATGGTATCAGCATAATTGCCTTAACTGATGATGAAATACAATGAATCTTCCTGTTAAACTCAGACATGTTATGGTTCTGACCGGAGAACCTTCAGGGGATTTTCACGGTGCCCGTCTGATCCATCAAATCCGGTCCATTGATCCGAATATTTATTTTTCCGGTATTGGCGGACCGGATTTGAAATCAGAAAACGTGGATCTGTTCTATAATATTGATCAGTTATCTGCAATGGGTCTTGTTGAAGTTCTTATGCAGTTTTCAAAAATTAAAGAGGCCTTTGGTGTTTTCAGACAAAAACTTAAAACGCACACACCGGATTTGCTTATCCTTATTGATTATCCAGGGTTTAATTTAAAAGCGGCCAAATTTGCAAAAGAACACTATAATCTCAAAATTCTGTATTATATCACCCCAAAAGTCTGGGCCTGGAAAAAATCACGCATCTGGCAAATCAAAAAATATGCGGATCATTGCGCTTTAATACTGCCTTTTGAAGAAAAAATATTTAAAAAAGCCAGGATCCCATCCACCTATGTCGGCAATCCCCTGGTGGATGAATATCCGGAACATATGTCAAAACTGTTCGGCAGGTCACAGAATATATCCACTTCAAAAAAAACTGTTGTCATCGGTCTTCTGCCCGGTTCCAGAAAAGCTGAGATCAATAATATACTGCCGGTCATGCTTGAAACAGCGCAAATTTTACACCAAAAAGTGTTTGATATAAAATTTATTATTTCTCAGTCCGCATCCATAGACCAAAGTCATATGGATCCTTTCCTTGAAAAACTGCCTGAACCGCACATATTTAAAATTCAAAAAGGGCCTGTAAAAAACATATTTAATCAGGCGGATCTGGTCATTGCCGCCTCCGGGACGGTGACACTCGAAGCTGCCCTTTGCTGTGTTCCCACGATCCTTGTATATAAAGTGTCTCCGGCTACCTATAAAATTGCCCGTTTTTTTGTCCGCCTCAAATATGTCGGGCTGGCCAATCTGATCGTAAACAAGGAAATTATGCCTGAATTTTTACAAAATGATGCCACACCGCAAAATATCAGCGCCAAAGCAGTCCAAATGCTGGACAATCTGAATCATTTTCAAACACTGCTTCACAGTGTGCGCATTTTTCTGGGTGAAAAAGGGGCAAGCATGAAAACAGCAAAGATTGCTGTCAACCTTTTACAAAATAGGTAACATAAGGATAATGAATTTGACAAATTTGTTGAAATTTTATTATTTTGATTTATCATTCACTATGTTTTTATCCATAACAGTAAAGGATGCTATTAGATTTTGCTTACGTTTGAATTGACACTGCTTGTTATTTGTCTTTTTCTGTCAGGTTTTTTTTCATCATCAGAAACAGCGCTTTTTTCTATTTCTAAAATCAAGGCATTGCATATCGCAAAAGACGGCACCGGAACAGGTGAGTTGATTTTTAAAATGAAAATGGATTCTCATACCCTTTTAACAACCATCCTTATCGGAAATAACCTTGTGAACATCACAGCCTCTGCCATTGCCACCTCGGTTGCCAGGGTATATTTTGAATCAAATGCAGTGGGGATTGCCATTGGGATAATGACCATTCTTATTCTGATTTTCGGCGAAATTTTCCCCAAATCATTTGCCAGTCACAATAATATTCTGGTCTCCAGATTTGTGATTTATCCATTGTATGGAATGTCAAAATTGTTCTTCCCTCTGATTTTTCTATTAAATTTTATTCCAAAACTGCATGGCGCCATCGATAATTCCCAAGATACTGTCACAGAAGATGAACTGATGACCATGGTGGAAGTAGTTGAAGGCGAGGGTGAAATCAAGGAGGAAGAAAAAGAGTTTATTACCAATATTTTTGAATTTGATGATACCTCCTGTTATGAAATCATGACACCACGGGCAGACATGTTCACCATTGATGCCACCCAGAGCGTGGATATTGAACAGATACTGAAAACCGGGTATTCCAGAATACCTGTTATTGAAGGCAGTATAGATAATGTCATCGGGATACTCCATGTCAAGGATCTTTTTACAAGTTTTCAAAAAGCCTGCAGCAGTCAAAATTACCCGGATCATCTGGATGTAAAACAGATCATGAAAAAACCATATTTTATTCCTGAGTCAAAAAAGCTGGATTCATTATTGCAGGATTTTAAAAAGAAAAAAAATCATATTGCTGTTGTGGTGGATGAACATGGCGGGATTTGCGGCATTGTAACCCTTGAGGATGTGATTGAAGAAATCATTGGTGAAATTGTGGATGAGACAGACAAAATGACCCATGATATTATCCGCCTTAAAGGGAATAAATGGCTGGTTTCAGGTAAAGTGGATATCGATGATTTAAACAAGCAGATTCAGGTTGAATTGCCGGAATCCAATATGTATGATACCTTTTCAGGCTATTTTCTGGAACAGATCGGTCGAATCCCGGAACCTGGGGAGTCCATTGTTTTTGGACCCTGGACGGCAACGGTAAAAGAAATGGATGGTAACCGTATTCAGAATTTTATTCTTAAAAAAGAATAACACTTTGTTTACATTTGCTTTATCAAGCATGAAAAAACTATAAATAAATGAAACAGCCATGACAGAAAAAAAAGACACCCTCAGCCGGCGCAAATCATATCAAGACCAGATGGATGCAATTGATTCCCAGATTTTAAACCTGATCAATTTAAGGCTTGAAACAGGGATAAAAACGGAAACGGGTACAGCAACATGCGACACACCCGTCATAGACAGAAATTATGAACAAAAACATATTGAAAAATTATTTTCCATGAATAAAGGTCCGGCCAGCAAGGAATTAATTCAATATATTTTTAATACCATCATTCATGCTACAAGACAGATCCAGCGACCCATAACCATTTCATTTTTAGGTCCCCGGGCAAGCTATACCCATATGGCAGCGTTAAGCCATTTTATGCATTCAGGTCAATTCGTCGAACAGGTGAATCTGTATGACATATTCAGAGAAGTTGAAAAAAACAAAAGCCATTATGGTGTTGTTCCTGTGGAAAATTCCATTGAAGGTGCTGTAAATCATACCCTTGATCTGTTTTCCAGTTTTGATTTAAAAATATGCGCAGAACATTATGAACCCATTTCTCATACCTTGCTGTCTCTTACTGGAAATCCCGAGGATGTTAAAAAAATTTATTCCCATCCCCAGGCACTGGCCCAATGCAGAGGATGGATAAAAAAAAACCATCCCCAGGTTGAACTGTTTGAAACCAGCAGCACCTCAAAAGCCGCATTTCTTGCATCCGAAGATAAATCCATTGCCGCCATTGCATCCAGAAAGGCAGCTCAAATCTATACCTTGCAGACAGTGGAATCCTGTATTGAAGATCATTCCGGGAATATTACCCGGTTTCTTATTATTGGAAAAGACATGCCAGAGCCCACTGGAAATGATAAGACCTCTATCATGTTTGCCACCACCCATGTGCCCGGGGCATTATTTAAAACCCTGGAACCTGTGGACAAAGCCGGATTGAATATGCTCAAACTGGAATCAAGACCAACCCGGGATCAAAACTGGAGCTATTATTTTTTCATGGATATTGAAGGCCATTACCAGGATAAAAAGGTATCTCAAACCATTGAAGAAATAAAAAATCTTTCCTTATCTTTAAAAATACTCGGATCCTATCCGGTCTTTTCAACCCAGGACAATAATGCGGCATTTTAACCGCACGTCATATCCAAGGGAGACAGATATTTGAAAATTATAGATCAAAAAAAAGTTAAAACTCAGAGTGTCACCATCCCTGGTTCAAAAAGTATTTCCCATCGGATGCTGATTTGCGCTGCGCTTTCCAGAGGCAGTTCCCTTATCGATAATTTGCTCCACAGTGATGACATCTCTTTAACCATGGCAGCACTTAAAAATCTGGGAGCGGATATTCTTCATCTGCAGGATAATAATTATGAAGTCACAGGTTTTGGCGGCTTTCCCAGGCCATATGATAAACAGATTTATCTTGGCAATTCCGGAACCTCCATGCGTCTGCTTGCCGGAATTGCAGCTTTAGGTAACACCCCTTATGTGCTTACCGGAGATGAGCGGATGTGTGAACGCCCCATGAAAGAACTTCTGGATGCATTAAACATGATGGGAATGGACGCTGTTTCAAATAGCAAAACAGGAACCCCTCCGGTCACCATCACCGGTAAAAACCGGGAGGGCGGACATGTTAAAATCGACTGTTCAAAAAGCAGCCAGTATCTGTCAGCCTTGCTGATGATGGGCGCTTTATTGAAAAGCGGACTTGATATTTCCCTATATGCCCCGCCTGTTTCATCTCCATATATCAGCCTGACACTGGATATTATGAAAAAATTCAATGTGCAGGCATATCAGATAGATCTTACTCACTATCGGGTAGAGCCGGACCAGACCTATAAACCCGGCCATTTTTTTGTGGAACCGGATCTGTCCAATGCCGGATATTTCTGGGCCATTGGCGCCATTACAGGGCAAATGATATTTGTAAAAAACATTAGCCGCAATTCTTTGCAGGGAGATTTGAAACAAATTGATATTCTTGAAAAGATGGGCTGCAGCATACAGGTTGAGGATAACCGGATCGGCGTATGTGGAAAAGATCTGAAAGCCATCCATGTTGATATGGGAGACACCCCGGATGCGGTTCCTGCCATCGCTGTTGTGGCAAGTTTTGCCAAAGGCACGACAAAAATTACCAATATCCACCATCTGCGGGAAAAAGAGTGTGACAGGATTGATGCGGTTTCATCCCAACTGATGAAACTGGGAATTCAGGTGGAACAGGGCCATGATTATCTGTGCGTTACCGGCGGAACCCATCACGCAGCCACCATAGAAACCTTTAATGACCACAGAATTGCCATGGCTTTTTCGCTTCCCGGCCTGATTGTTCCTGGAATAAAAATTGAAAATGAATTATGTGTGGAAAAATCATTTCCAAATTACTGGGAAATATTTGACAGTCTATAAAACAGGAGATGAATTTTATGTCCGGCAGCAGTTTTGGAAAAGCATTTAATATCACAACTTTTGGAGAATCCCACGGAAAAGGCATTGGTGTTGTCATCCAGGGATGTCCTCCAGGACTTTTAATCAATGAGGATATACTCCAGAATGCACTGGACAAAAGAAAACCAGGGCAGGGGATAGCCGGGACCAAACGCAGGGAACCGGATCATCCTGTCATTGTCTCAGGGGTGTTTGAAAATCAAACAACCGGTACCCCCATCATGATATTCATCGAAAATAAGGATGCAAAATCATCCTCCTATAACACCATCAAATCTCTTTTCCGTCCAGGACATGGTGATTTTTCATATCAGTCCAAATACGGCATCCGTGATTACCGGGGCGGCGGAAGGGCATCAGCCAGAGAAACCGCAGCCCGGGTTGCTGCAGGCGCTGTTGCACAATTGGTTCTGGATCAATTTTCCATCAGGATTCAAAGTTTTACACTGGAGCTGGGTGGAATCCGGGCTCAGAAAACGGACCAGCTCCATCTTAAAGAAAACAATGCCCTGCAATGCCCGGACCCTGAGGCCGCTGTCAAGATGGAAGACAGAATAAAGGCGGTCAAGGACCAGGGAGATTCTCTGGGCGGCATTGTACAAATTACAGCCACCAACGTTCCAGCCGGGATCGGAGACCCTGTTTTTGATAAACTGGATGCAGATATTGCCAAAGGTCTTATGAGTATCGGGGCAGTTAAAGCCGTTGAAATCGGAGCTGGAATTCAAGCGCCTTTAATGACCGGTTTTGAAAACAATGATCAGATATCACTGCAAGGATTTGAAACAAACCATTCCGGCGGAATACTGGCCGGAATTTCAAATGGAGATAATATTATTGCACGGGTTCATGTCAAGCCCATTCCCTCTATTTTAAAACAGCAGAATACGATTGATACCAAAGGAAATCCTGCTGTCATATCCACACAGGGCCGTCATGATATCAGTGCAATCCCCAGGATAAATATGGTCTGCGAATCCATGATGGCCATCGTACTCGCCGACCATATTTTACGGCAAAAATCTTTAAAATGATTTTTATTTTTTGATAAGGTCCGCTTCCAGTCTGTCCGCAAGATCCTGTGCCTGATGCATGGCATCATTTATTTTAAAAAGTTGGATTTTAAATGTTTTCAAAGATCTTGCCGTGGCTGAAATTTTTTCTTTGCCGCTGAGAAGTGCTGCAATATTGGCAGCTTTCCTGGAGAACACATTCAGGCGATCACTGAAATTTGAAACCTCCTGTGCCCATTTTTGTCTTTCTTCCCTGGACATCTCAATATTTGCATTGTCTGTTCCGTTAATGAGCTGATCAATCTGATAATCTTTCGGGTCTGCAATAATTTCATACATGGGAGTCTCCTTTTTTTTAAAATACATTTATCACATCATATTATTTTTGAGACAATAAAAACGGCATCAAATCCCCTCGGGTATATAAAATATTCAACACAGAAAGATAATAGGTATATTTAGCATCCAAAATTCGTCTTTGAGCAGATACCAGAAGGGTATTTGCATCCATCATATCAATACTGTCCGCCATTCCGTATTCAAACTGCATCTGTACTGCATTAAAATTTTCCTGGGAAGCTTTGAGTTCATCTTGAAGATTAATCAGGGTGCTTTTGGCTGCTGTATAATCCCTGTATGAATTTTCTGAGTCTAAAATAATTAATTTTTCCTGCAGGGTCAGTGCATTCCGGGCTTTTCTTTCGGCAGCTTTGGCCTGACGGATCTGAGCCTTTCTCAGGCCACCGTCAAACAGGGTAAAAGATAACTCCCCTTTAAAATACAGATCTTCACTATCAGATTTGTGTTCTCTGCCAGCAGTGTCATAGGCGATTTCGGTCTCCACATATCCGGCTTCCAAAGAAACCGTGGGCCAGTAACTGCTTTGTTCATATGCAATGGTCTTTTCTGCAATTTCCAGATTTTTCCGGGCTTCTTTAATTTCACTGCGATTTGCCAGGGCATAGTCCTGAATTTCCTTGAGCACTGACTCATAAGTTTCAATTTTCTGAACATCTTTTTTTTGAAGCTCGAAATCATCTTCAATATTCACAAGATTGCGCAGAGCAGCTTTGGCTTTCAATACCCTGTTTTTGGAAATTTCAAGTTCTGTCATGGACTTGGACAGTTCTGCCTGGGCGCGGAATAAGGCTGTCTTGGTGACATTCCCGACATTTAGTTTTTCTTGAACCGCATCTTTGTGAGTTTTGAGACGCTGGACATCAGATTCAGCAATTTTAAGATACTGCTGGGCGCTTAAAATATTATAATATGCATTTGCCACCTGCAGCAGATACTGGGAACGGATACTGTCCAGAGAAAATTCTTTGCTTTCTATGGTTTTTATGGTCACATTCAGTGCAATCAGTTCCTTGCCGTTAAGCGTAAAGGACTGTGTCAGCATTCCGCCCATACTCAGTGTATTCGGGGCCAAAGCATCCTCTTCCTTATACCGTGTAATACTGCTGTAAACCGTTGCCCTTGGAATGAGCACCGACAGCGCCCGTGCTTTATCCTGCTGGGCAATATAAAGGTCATCCTGGGCGATTTTAATGGTTTCACTTTGTTTAAAAGCGATCTGAGACAAATCAAAAAGAGAATATAAGGTTGCACAATCTGCTGATTTGACAGAAGCTGCAAGAACACATATCATGACAAACAGACAATAAACATTTTTCTTCATTTGGGGCCCTCGTTAATTAAATTCCAAATTTTCAATATACCATATTATGAATCGATAAGAATCGTCAAGTTTTCCACTGTTTAAACCCGGGGTTTAAATTAAAAATAGCAATTTTTTTTTAATCGCTATAACCGCTGGTATCATCTTTTTGCTTTCACAGATAGAAAAATATTTTATTTTATGATATTAAGCATAAAATTATATAACGAAAAAAAAATTGTAATTTGATAAGGAGACATAAATGACATCCATACCCAAAACCCAGTTTGATGATCTTTCCCTGGTTAGACAAGGAAAGGTACGAGATATTTTTGATACCGGTGATGCTCTTTTAATGGTTACAACTGACCGGATTTCGGCTTTTGATGTGGTATTACCGGATTTAATTCCGGATAAAGGAAAGGTACTGAATCAGATTTCCGTTTTCTGGTTCAAGCAGATGGAATCCATCGTGAAAAACCATATCATCACCACGGATGTAAACCAGTACCCTGAAAATTTCAAAAAATATTCACAGGCACTGGATAAACGGAGCATGCTGGTTAAAAAAGCAGTTCCCATGCCGGTTGAATGCATTGTCCGAGGCTATATCACAGGTTCAGGATGGAGTTCATATGTTAAAGAAGGCCATGTCTGCGGTATTCAATTACCAACGGGGCTCAAAGAATCTGACAAACTTGAACAGCCGCTTTTCACGCCATCCACAAAAGCTGCAGTGGGAGATCACGATATTAATATCAGCTTTGAGGAAACCATAAAACTGATTGGCCCCCAAAAAGCACAGAAATTAAAAGATCTGAGTATTGAAATTTATAACAAAGGCGCACAGTTTGCCCTGACAAAAGGCATCATCATCGCAGACACCAAATTTGAATTCGGTATTTTAGATGATCAGATTATTCTGATCGATGAAATCATGACCCCGGATTCTTCCAGATTCTGGCCCGCAGATGATTATGAGCCGGGCAGGGGACAGAACTCGTTTGACAAGCAGTATGTCAGGGACTGGTTGATTGGTTCAGGCTGGGATAAAAAACATCCCGGGCCCAGACTGCCCCAGGAAGTGATTGACCGGACAGCACGTACCTATAAAGAGATCTATGAACGTCTGACCGGTGAAAAGATTTAATTTTAAGGATGTCAGAATATACATCAGCAATAATAGATGTTCATCAGATTGATCTTTGTGATAAGCGCTTTAAGATATCCCTGTCAGACACAGATATTGATGCGCTTGCACATTCCATAAAAACCATTGGCCTGATCTGTTTTCCGCTTCTCAGGCCGATGGGACACAATACCTTTATGATTATCTGCGGTTTCAACCGGATTCAGGCTTTGATTAAAAATAAGATATCCCGGATTCCTGCAGTTATTGTTCCAGAAAATACAAGCGAGCTGGACTGTTATAAAAAAGCCATTACAGCGCTTTCATTCAAACAGCCCTTGACACATGCCCAGCTGATTGTCTGTGTAAACCGCCTGATATCCTTTTGTGATGCAAAGACGATCGCACAGATGGCACCGTCTGTGTTTAATCTCGCGCTGAATGAAAAATTCATCCAGGATCTTTTACAGATCAGCGCATTACCTGACCCTTGTCTAAAGCTTGTTCACACAGAACAGTTAGCCATAAAATCCGCCAGACGTCTGGCGGATTTTGATGCCCGGACAACAGCGGTTTTTCTGGATCTGTTTTCAAAAATTAAAGCGTCCTCCAGTAAACAGTTTGAAATCATCACGTTTATGACTGAAACTGCTGCCCGGGACGGCATATCCGTTGACAGCCTGTACCATGATCCACAATTTCAAACCATTTTAAGCAATCCTGATCTGCCTTTGGGAATTAAAACCAATGAAATCAGACTGTTCTTATATGAAAAACGATATCCCAGTATTTTTGATGCCCGAAAGAAGGTTCTAAATCACATCCATGACCTCAAGCTTGGCCCTGGGATAAAACTTGTGCCGCCTGAAAATTTTGAAGGCACGGACTATCAATGGTCATTTACAACCAAAAATCTTCGCGAATTTAAAGGACATCTTGAAACATTCAGTCGGGTGATCCAAGATAAAAGCCTGGCACAGATTTTAAAACCATGAAGATCAGTACGCTTTTCATTGATGCAGACATTCCCTTAACCCCTGAAATTGAATATATCATCTCAAAACTCAAATTAGATCCCATCCGGGTGACCTGCAGTGAACCGGTTTATTCGTATATAAACCAGAGTGATGATCCCATCTTAAAAGCAAAGTCCACCCTGTACATTACAACCCATAGAGGCGCTGTCATCAAGGAATGCCCGGGAACCAGCGAATACACCTGCTGTGACTATACCATCCTGCACACAGGCACCTTTTGCACCATGGACTGTTCCTACTGCATTCTCCAGGCATATTTTCATCCGCCGGTTTTGCAGTATTTTGCAGGATTCGACCGCCTTGAGACTGCCTTGAACGACACCTTTAAACAGGATAAAATTTTTCGGATCGGGACAGGGGAGTTTACAGATTCTCTGATCTGGGAAAAAATCAGTCTGTTGCCTGAATTTTTGATCAACATCTTTGCAAAGCAGGATAACTGCATTCTTGAACTTAAAACCAAAACCGTAAATATAGACTCCCTTCTGGATCTGGACCACAATAATAAAACCATTCTTTCCTGGTCTTTAAACACACCGCACGTGATTCACACCGAAGAAAGGGGAACCACAAGTCTGAATGCCCGTTTACAGGCAGCTCAAAAAGCACAGGGAAAAGGATACCCACTGGCTTTTCATTTTGATCCCCTGGTGATATATCCCGGGTGCGAAAATGAATATGAACAGGTCATCAAACTGATATTTGATCATGTGGATCCACAGAACATTGTATGGATATCCATTGGCAGTTTCCGGTTCATGCCGGCATTAAAACCCATCATTGAAAAACGGTTTTCAGATTCTGTCATCTGTTATGGTGAATTCATCTGTGGTCTGGATAATAAAATGCGGTATTTTAAACCGGTCAGAATCCGGTTATATCAAAAAATAATATCCTGCATACAACAATATGCCCCAAAGGTTCTGGTCTATTTTTGCATGGAAGATGAACAGGTCTGGAATGAGTGCATGGGATTTTTTCCTGCAAAAGAAGGAGAACTTGGGACTATGCTGGATAAAAGTGCAGGTTTGCATTGCAATCTCAATCCCCGGCTTTTATAAATCAATTTATGAAACACATTATCTCTATATTTTTATGGACAATCGGTTTTTTATTTTTTTTCCCTAAATACTGCCAGTAAAATTTTCTTTCAATGCAAAACTATATTAAAAGCCCGGTCAGTTGATGATTTAACTGGCCGGGCTTTATATTTTTTTATCAAACTTGAGGATTGAATTTTACGCTTTTTCAGAATTCACTTTTTCAATCACTTTTTTAGCCAGATCCGGCGGAACCACATCATATTGTTCAAATTTCATGGTAAACGTTCCCCGGCCCTGTGTCATGGAACTTAAATCCGGTGCATACCGTAAAATTTCAGACATGGGAACCAGTGCATTGATGACCTGCTTGTCATCTTCATTTTCCATGCCCAGCACACGGCCTCTGCGGGAATTCAAATCCCCCATGATATCACCGGTGCTGTCATCAGGTGCTTTGACCGAAATTTTCATAATCGGCTCAAGCAAGGTTGGCTTTGCATCCACAGCAGCATTTTTAAATGCCAGACTTCCAGCCAGTTTAAACGCCATTTCAGATGAATCAACAGCATGATAGGAACCAAAATCAACCGTTACCCTGAAATCCACACAGGGAAATCCTGCCAGGATACCATGCTGAGAGGCTTCCTTGACGCCTGCTTCAACAGCCGGGATATAATTTTTCGGGATGACACCGCCGACAATTTTATCTACAAATTCGAATCCGGATCCAGCGGGCAGCGGTTCAAGAACGATCCAGCAGTCACCGTACTGACCATGTCCACCAGATTGTTTTTTGTGTTTCCCCTGTACTCTGATTTTTTTCTTAAACGTTTCTCTGTAGGCCACTTTCGGTACTTCAATATCCATACCTACATTGAATTTTCTTTGAATTTTTTCAGCCGTAATTTCAATATGCACCAATCCTCTTCCTGACAAAATCGTCTGTCGGGTTTCTTCATTGCGATGCAACGCAAGCCCGGTATCTTCTTCAAGAATTTTGCGCACAGCTTCATGAATTTTATCTTCATCAGTTTTTGTCTTGGGGGATATGGCAAAAGAAATTACAGGAGGCATGGGCTTTGGACCCGGAATCTGAATTTCTTTGCCACCGGTCAGCGTATCACCGGTCAGTGTGGCTTTAAGTTTTGAAACTGCCACAATTGAACCGGGAATGGCACTTGTAATGGTTTTTTGTTCTTTTCCTGCAATCTCAAGCAATTGTGAAAAACGCTCTTTGGTATCCTTGGTAACATTGAGCACATTTCCTTCTTTCCCCAGGGTTCCTGAAATCACCCTGAAAAGAGACAAACGTCCGGCATATGGATCAACAATGGTATTGAATACATAACCGCAGAATTCAGCATCGGGATCCGGAGAAACAATAACATCTTCACCATTGGCATCCTTTGCAATCCAGTCACCTCTGTCCAGAGGCGAGGGCATATAATCCACAATGATATCAGATATGATATCCACCCCGATCATTTTTGTGGCAGAACAGCATATGGCCGGATAAAACCGGGCTTCTAAAATGCCTTTTCTGAAAGCACGTTTAATTTCATCTTCAGATATTTCTTCACCTTCAAGATATTTTTCAAGAAGATCGTCATCAAGCTCGGCAACATTCTCGATAAACTCGGCTTTGGCCAGTTCAACGTCATCTGCCATTTCAGGAGGCATATCAATTTTTGAGGATTTTCCATCAGTATTATATTCATAGGCCTGACCTGAAATGATATTTACAAATCCTTTAAAAAGATCTTCTGTGCCAATGGGAAAACAGATCGGAAGTATTTTTTGTTTAAGGGCTGTTTTACATGATTCAACGCAGGTGATAAAATCTGCACGTTCTCTGTCAAGCTTGTTCACAATGACAAAACCCGGCAGATTGTATTCCCGGGCACTGGCACCCGCCTCTTCCGTCATGGCAGAAGGGCCGCCAACGCCATCAATGACAAATGCCATGCAGTCGGCAACTGGAAAACAGGTTTTGGAAGCGGAAAAAAAATTCTGGTCACCAGGGGTATCCATCAAAGTAATCAAATGTTCATTATGTGTATATTTAATCAAAGAGGTATTGATACTTTGTTGTTTTTTTGTTTCTTCAGGCTGGAAATCCATTACAGTATTGCCTTCTTCAACTTTTCCAAGGCGAGTGGTTACTTTGGCCAGAAAAAGCATAGCCTCAGCAAGAGTTGTCTTGCCTGCACCTCCATGACCTGCCAGGGCCACATTTCTGATGATTTTAATTTCTTCGCTCATTGATGCTCCTTATAAACAATTAATAAAAAGTTATAATTAAATAATCAAATTTAAATAAAATTCATAGTATTATTTTAAATTTTCTTTAAAACTTAAATATATAATATATTCTTTATTCCCTTTAGGGCCCAAAATAGGCGAGGGGACAACTGTTATCACTTCATATCCTGAACTTTCAAAAAAAGTTTTTATATCATTGATCACCTGTTTTCTGACTTGGGGATCCTTAACCACACCTCCTTTGCCTATGTATTGTCTGCCTGCTTCAAACTGGGGTTTGATCAGTGCCAGAATTTTTGTTCCCGGAACCATAAATTTTTGGGCTGCAGGAATGACGATTTTCAGTGAAATAAAAGAGGTGTCTGCAACCACCACATCCACGGTCTCATTTATTAATTCATATGCCATATGCCGTATGTTGGTGCGTTCGATAACAACCACCCGCGGGTCTTGACGCAGCGTCCAGTCAAACTGACCATATCCGACATCCACGGCATATACTTTTTTAGCACCATGCTGAAGCAGACAATCTGTAAATCCACCGGTAGAAGCACCAATATCCAGACAAACCGCTCCTTTGACAGATACGGGAATCTCCACAATGGCTTTTTCAAGTTTGCGTCCACCACGGCTGACAAAAGGATTATCATCCTGCTTGACAATAATGTTTGAATCCTGCGCCACCAGCGTGCCGGGCTTATCCACCACCATGTCTTCCACCAGTATCTTGCCTGCCATAATCAAGGCTTTGGCCCGTTCCCTGGATTTTACCAATTGCTTTTCCACCAGAAGGACATCAATGCGTGTTTTAGATTTAGACCCGTTAGTCACTGTATTTTGTATCATTTGGCTGTTATTTGAGTTCAATAGCATGTAATTTAACTGCTTCTTTTACAATGGCATCTCTGTCAATCCCATAATCTTTTCGCAATACATCCTGAGGTCCGTGTTCAACAAAGGTATTCTGAATACCAATGCGCCGGAGCAGATAGCCTGCCACCCCTGCATCGGCTAAACATTCCAGAACTGCAGACCCGAAACCGCCATCAAGAACATGCTCTTCAACGGTAATTATTTTTTTGATCCTTGAAGCCTGTTCCACAATCATCCGTGTGTCCAGCGGCTTTACAAACCGTGCATTGATGATCGTTACACCGATCCCCTTGTTTTCAAGTTCTCTGGCCGCTTTTACAGATTCACACACAGATTTTCCAATGGCAATAATCAGGATATCTTTTCCTTCCTGAATTATCCGGGCCTGTCCGATTTCAATTGGTTTTGGATCATCTTCAACCGTAAACCCTTCAGCAGTTCCCCGGGGGTAGCGCACCGCACAAGGACCATCATAATTTATGGCAGTTACCAGCATTCTTGACAGCTCAGCCTCATCCTTGGGTGCCATGATGACCATATTGGGCATACACCGAAGATATGAATAATCAAAAAGACCATGGTGAGTGGGACCGTCTTCGCCAACAATGCCACCCCGGTCTATTGCGAACACAACCGGATAAGAATCAATGCAGACATCATGGAGAATCTGATCAAAAGCGCGCTGTAAAAATGTTGAATAAATGGCAACAACCGGCTTTAATCCTCTGGACGCAAGCCCTGCAGCAAAGGTTACGGCGTGCTGTTCTGCAATCCCCACATCAAAAAAGCGTTCCGGATACTGTTCTGAAAATTGAATTAAGCCTGTTCCTTCGGGCATGGCTGCGGTGACTGCCACAATTTTTTGATTTGTTCTGGCCATTTTAACCATCTGGGCACCAAAAATCTGGGTATAGGTTTGAATGGGTCCAGGTTTTTTATTGCTTTTGCCTGTTTCAATGGCAAATGCTCCCACTCCATGAAAATACACCGGATTCTCTTCTGCCGGTTTATATCCTTTTCCTTTTTTAGTGGTGACATGGAGTAAAATCGGATCTTTGGGATTTTTTATATTGTCCAGGATGTCAATCAAATGATCCAGATTATGACCGTCAATGGGGCCAAAATAATCAAAATTAAAGGCCTCGAACAGCATTCCGGGCGTAATAAAGGTTTTAAAAGACTCCTCGGACCGCTTGGCAATCTTGTACATATCATCACCGATTTTCGGCAATGACTTTAAAAAAGCGCCAAACTGGTTTCTCATGGTCTGAAGATATTTGGCGGAAAAGGTCCGACTTAAAAAAGACGACAATGATCCCACATTTCTGGAAATGGACATGTCATTATCATTTAATATGACAATCAGATTGCGCTTTTTCAAGTCCCCGGTCTGATTCAGTCCTTCATATGCAAGCCCTGCAGTAAGAGAACCATCCCCGATAACAGAAATAACATCTGAATCATCATTGTTTAAATATTTGCCGTAGCAAATCCCTAATCCCGCTGAAATGGAGGTGGAGGAATGCCCCACTGTAAATCCGTCATAAGGGCTTTCCTTGGTTTTTGAAAAACCGGAAATTCCTTTATACTGTCTTAATGTGTCAAACCGGTCATTTCTGCCGGTAATCAGCTTATGAGCATAGGACTGATGGCCCACATCCCATATCAACGTGTCCTTTGGCAGATCAAACACATAATGGATGGCAAGGGTTAATTCAACCGCTCCCAGACTGGAAGCTAAATGCCCTCCGTTTCTGGATACCACATCAATAATCCGTGTACGGATTTCTTTTGCAAGTATTTTAAGTTCCTGCCTGGAAAGATCTTTAATATTACCGGACGTATTTATCTGTTCAAGAAAACTCAAAATCCTTTTACCTTTTTTTATCTGTCTCTGTTAACAATATAATTTGCCACCGCTCTTAGGGGGTCTGCGTTTTCATCAAAGCCTGCAATCGCATCAATGGCGTTTGCCACAAGTATTTTAGAATAGGTTTTAGATTCATCCAGGCCGATAATGGCAGGAAAAGTGATTTTATCATTTAAAATGTCAGACCCTGCTGCCTTTCCCATAATTTTGGGATCACCTTCGATATTTAAAATATCATCTGCCACCTGAAAAGCCAGTCCGATATTATCCGCATAAGTAATCAGTTTTTCCAAAACTATTTTGGGGGTTCCCACACTGATGGCACCGGCCATCACACTCACTGTAATCATCTTGCCTGTTTTAAGGGCATGAATGTGTTTCAAATGGGCCAGCATATCTTTTTTGTGCAAAGAATAGGACTGCATATCCAGCATTTGACCTTCTATCATTCCATGGGTTCCGGCTGCCCTGGCAATATGGCTGACCAGCTCAAGGCGGATCGGAAAATCGGGAAAGCATTCAAATACAGGCTCCGGGCTGGACAGTATTTCAAAGGCATGGGTTAACAAGGCATCACCGGCAAGAATTGCAGTGGCTTCAGAAAACTTTTTATGACAGGTTGGCAGTCCGCGGCGCTGGTCGTCATCATCCATTGCAGGCAGGTCATCATGAATAAGAGAGTAGGTGTGAATCATTTCTATGGCACAGCAGGCGGGCAGGGCAGGTAAAAAATCCTTTCCGCAGGCCTGGGCCGCCGCAATGCCCAAAACAGGTCTTACTCTTTTTCCGCCAGCCATCAAAGAATAACTCATGGCTTTGATGAGCTCGCGGTTTGAATCACAGCCGTCAAGTATCTTCTTTAAATATGTATTAATCAGATTTCGGTGATGACTCAAGTATGCTTTAAGATCAAAATTCATATATCACGCATCTTCAAACGGTTTTTCCTGAATTTTTCCATCCGCATCTTTGGTCAGGATGGATATTTTTTTTTCAATCGTATCTAATAAATCAAGACAGTATCGAGATTGTTTTATTCCGGTTTCATATTTACGCAACGATTCTTCCAAAGAAAGTTCTCCGGATTCCATTTCTTTGACAACATCTTCTAGTTCTTTTAATGCTGTTTCAAATGATTTTGTTTTTGTCATTTATTTTTTCCACTTATTTTTGCACCTTGGCAATTAATTCTCCCTGATGCAGAATAATCTGAATTCGTTCATCATGTCTGACATCATTGGAATTAAATATTAATTTTTTATCCTTTAAAGTACGAGATATGCTGTATCCTCTTTTTAAAACAGCTTTAGGATTCAAGGCATCCAGAAAACCGGAAAGTCTCCACAATTTTTCACGATGATGCCTGATGCAATGATTCAATGCATTCTGCAGTCTTGCCTGATCATCTTCAAGTTTAAACCGGAAATCATACACCTTGTTTAAAGGGGTTTTCAGCCGTTGTGTGAGTTGATTCAGACTTTTTTTACAAGACTGGTACTGCACCGATAAAGATGCGGTTATCTGGCCTGAACAGCGATGTATCTGTTCAATCAGTTTTGATTTATCCGGGAATGCAAGTTCTGCTGCGGCAGAAGGCGTGGGTGCGCGTAAATCCGCAACAAAATCTGCAATCGTAAAATCAGTTTCATGACCGATGCCGGTGATAACAGGAATATCAGAATTAAAAATGGACAACGCCACAGATTCACTGTTAAACGCACTTAAATCTTCAATAGATCCGCCGCCCCGGGCAAGAATAATCACATCCGGAAAACGCTCCTGATTTGCAAATTCAATAGCCTGACAAATTTGATCCTGAGCATCATTTCCTTGAACTTTAACAGGCAGAATTTCAAGACAGCAGTTTGTAAATCGTCTTTGGGCAACATTAATAATATCTTTAACTGCAGCCCCGGTCGATGAAGTAATAATACAGACCCGGGTTGAAAGAAACGGTATCTTTTTTTTATGCTTTTCATCAAACAACCCCTGAGCGGACAGTTTATTTTTAAGCTGTTCAAAGGCAATCTGCAGAGCACCTGTGCCATCGGGTTCCAGATGTTCAAAAACAAGCTGATATTTTCCTCTGGGTTCATATAAAGAGATTCTGGCAAGACCAAAAACTTTCATGCCATTTTCCGGAATAAATTTAAGACCTCGCTTCTGGTTTTTGAACATCACTGACTGAATAACCGAATCAGCATCTTTGAGTGAAAAATATGAATGCCCGGAAACAGGGGTTGAAAAATTAGAAATTTCTCCGGTTACCCAGACAAAAGAAAAGCGTTCTTCTAAAAGAGATTTAATTTCCCTGGTTAATTTTGAGATGGTGTAAATATGTGCGGTTTGTTTTATTTCCATTTTAACTGTGTATGCTTTCAAATAACAAAAAGTCTTTATTTATAAAACACCGCAATCTTTTTAACAATAAAATAATTAAATATTAATGGGCAGCACATTTTTTTGCCTTGTTCTGCAAAAACGCTTACCACTATATAGGGTCTGATAATATATATTATGTAAACTTTTATATTGGGCTTCGAAAATCCCACGAATAAACCGTTTTTAACCAAATGATAATCTTGAAATTATCCCCCGCCGTGTTATATTACTGGCGAATACTTAAAAATGAACCTAATTTTTGGAGGATCAAAATGAATACGTTTTCTTCTTTTTCACAGGACACAGCACTGGTTAAAACCAATTCTTTTATACGAAGTGTGTATAACTGGATGGCCATCGCCCTGGCACTCACAGGGTTTACTGCATACTATGTAGCCCACAATGAAACCTTGTTTAATCTGTTTTTTTATACACCCGGATTAATGATCATGCTGATCATTGCAGAACTGGGATTTGTTTTTTTCCTGGCAGCAAGAATACAGAAAATTAAAGCAGGAACTGCCACCATGCTCTTTACCGTTTATTCGATATTAAACGGGATTACCATGTCCTATATTTTCATAAGATTCACAGATTCTTCCATTGCTTCAACCTTTGCCGTTTGCGCGCTGACCTTCGGGGCCTGCAGTATTTACGGCATGGTTACCAAAAAAGATCTCACATCCCTGGGCGGTTTCATGATGATGGGGCTTATCGGTATTATCATTGCCACTGTTGTCAATATATTTGTCCAGAGTTCAGCCATGCAGATGATCATCTCCTATATCGGTGTCATGGTGTTTATGGGGCTTACTGCGTACGATACCCAGAAACTGAAAACCATGTCTGCCACCATGCCGGATAATGCAACCGGTTCCATGATCCGAAAAGGTGCGATTATGGGAGCTTTGGCCCTTTATCTTGATTTTATTAATTTATTCATCATGCTGCTTCATATCCTTGGTGGCAGCAGAGATTAAATAAGAATAAAACAGCCCCGAATAATACATGTAATTGATGAATTATTCGGGGCTGTATATTTTTTATCAAAGATTTTCTTTAATGCTTAAACAAATCTGTTCGCAATACGCTTCAACCATTTTCTGCTCCGGTCCCTCAACCATCACGCGCAATAACGGCTGAGTACCCGAATACCGAATCAACACCCTGCCGTTTGATCCAAGCTTTTCTTCAATGTTTTTAATTGTATCTGCAATTACTTTGTTTTTCATGAAATCAGGACGGCTGGCATCCACATTTACATTCATCAGCACCTGGGGAAACACGTTCATAACTGAAGATAAAGAAGAAAGAGATTCTTGCGTTTCGCTCATCACTTTAAGCAACATTAAAGCAGACAACATGCCATCTCCTGTGGAGTGTTCATTCAAAAAGATCATATGCCCGGAATCTTCCCCGCCGATGGATGCCTTTGACGCCTTCATCTGTTCCAGAACTTTCCGGTCTCCGACATCTGCCTTGATATGCGTAATTCCAAGACTGTCAAGTGTCTGCGTCAATCCGATATTGCTCATAATTGTACTTACAACAACTGGATTTTCAAGCCTGTTTTTCTGTTTAGCGTGCTGTGCACAAATCGCAAGGATTCGATCTCCGGTAATTTGATTTCCTTTTTCGTCAATAACAATCAGACGGTCCGCATCGCCGTCAAAGGCAAGCCCGATGTCTGCCTGTTCTTTTAGCACTCTGACTGCAAGATCTTCTGTGTGCTGTGACCCGCAATGATCATTGATGTTTTTTCCATCTGGAATATGATGAATGAATTGTGTTTCAAACAAGGCGTTATTAAAAACCATTGGTGCAATTTTCGATGCAGCACCATTTGAACAGTCAATAACCAGTCTTAGTTTTTTCTTTGAATTGCGTTTTATCGCTTTTACAGCGTCTTTATTTAATAGAAAGTCTGCATATTTTTTCAGGCTGTTTTCTAACGGTGTTATTGTGCCCACCACAGAATTTAAAATGAGTTTGTTGTCTGTGCTTAAAATAAAATTTTCAATATTTTCTTCCTGCTCATCTGACAGTTTTTCACCCCCTCGTCTGAAAATCTTGATCCCGTTATCTTCATAGGGATTATGGGAGGCTGAAATAACAATGCCTGCACCCACGGTTTCTAAATGGGCGCATAGAAAAGCTACACCAGGCGTCGGAATGATTCCTGCCTGTAAAACATTAATTCCTGTTGATGCAACACCGGCACAAAGAGCTGCTTCCAGCATATCTCCGGAAAGCCGTGTATCTTTGCCGATCACCACTGAATGGTACCCGCTTTCCCGGGTAAAAATACCCACAGCCTGTCCTGTTTTTAAAGCAACCTCACCTGTTATTGGATACTGGTTGGCCACTCCCCTGACTCCATCTGTACCAAAAAGCTTACCCATATTCTATTCCTGTTTAATAATCAGCTGTTTTACCAGTGTGTGTTCAATATTATAAAGCCAAAGGCTGCCCATTTCTTTTTCTTCTTCGGACAAATTCTGAATAACAGAAATATAATCTTTTTTCTTCTGGTGCTCATTCTTTGCCAGTTTTTCAACCCGCTGTATAAATATTTTACCTTCCTGATTCACTCCTGCCTGTTCAAACTGATTTTTAAAAATATCTACGGCACTTTTAATATTCAAGATGGCAACGTCATGGTTTTCAATAATTTCCGAGCTACTTTGCTCTCCTTTAGATGTGATCAGATGTTTGGATATTTTTAGTTTTTCACCCAACTCATCTAATCTTTTAATTCTTTCTTTAATGCAGATATCAAGATTTTCCTGCATGCCTTTTTGCAGCAAAGCAGAGAAGTGGTCAGTAATAAAAATGGATCGGATATGACGATACCAGGATTTTAAGGCAATCAAACCTGAAATATAATAAATATTATTATTATAAATATGGTTGATGCTGGTATAAATACTTGGCTGGTGCGCAAAAGAAATGTTTTTATAAGCGCCGCCCATCAGAAGCCTGTCGCAACGAAGTTCATCTTTGCGGAGAATCGACCCGGCAGCAGAAAGACAGCCGTAATTGATACGGATGGGCCCCACAATCCCCCCTTGTCCGCCTAAAAAAATTGGCTTTGAATTCAGCATTACCCCATGATGAACATCACCCATCATGGATGGTGTGGCCTTGTCCTGATTGGGTGTATAATTAAAATGAATAAATGAAGACCCCACTTCCGAATGATTCTTCCGGCTGGTGCCGCCGGCCATGAAACAGTCACAAAAATTAATCAGACTGCCAAGGGTAACAAAGGGAAACAGAATTGTCTGTTTCAGCCCGACCGTATGGGCTGCATTGGCCTGCTCCTCCAGGATAGTGCCTTCCCTGACATGAGCGCCTGATCCAAACACATTGTCGCCTGCAAATACCGCCTGCCTGAAAAACCCGCCGTGTAACTGAGTATTTTCACCGATCAGTGTATTTTCAAGCGTCACCGGGGCCTCATACCCGATGGATGAATTTTTCATGATCAGGGTTTTTGAGCCCAAAACCTTACATCCGGAATAAATCGTAACATTGTCTGAAGAAATACAATCCGGATTCACTGTATCACAAATAAATACAGATTCGGGGTTTGGAATATTCACCCCTTTTTCAATAAGTGTCTTAACCATATTTTTTTTCATAGATCCATAAATAAATGTCCGAAGGATGAGTTGTCAAGGTATTTTGTATAACAGGCCTTGACCCTGAATGCCGCTTTTCGTATGATAAATATCAATTTCATTCAGTTCCATCCTTAATGGAGAAAATCTTATGACATCACAAAAAGTCAGTGCGCTTAAATCATATGCAAAATTACATCAATTTTCGCACGCATTCAGTCAACCGGAACAGCACTTAAAACACCTGCTTGAAGATAAAAACAGACTTGAAAACTTTTCCATCAGAGTACCCGGATTTTTTTATGATTATTCCCGGCAGAGAGTAAATCAGAATTTGATGCAGCAGCTTTTCAGCCTGGCCCAGGAATCAAAGGCAAAACAAAAATTCAGTCAAATGACATCCGGTGAAAAGATCAATTCAACTGAAAGCAGAGCAGCACTTCATACGGCCACAAGAGATTTTACCCGGGCTGCCATTTTTCTGGATGGACAGGATGTCATGCCCCAGATCAAACAGGTGAATCATCAAATCAAAGCATTTACTCAAGATCTGCATGAAAATAAAATTTCAGGACATACGGGCAAACCTTTTTCCGATGCTGTGGTTATCGGAATCGGCGGTTCATATCTGGGATGTCAGTTTGTCTACGAAGCGCTTAAAACAAAAATAGACCCCAAAATCAATCTTCATTTTTTATCCAATGTGGACATTGATAATTTTGGTGAAATCATCAAAAAAATAAATCCTCAAACCTGCCTGTGGGTGGTTATTTCAAAAACCTATACCACTGCGGAAACCCTGGCAAATTTAAATCAGGCGCTTTTGTATTTAAAGCAGCATCATCTTGATCCTGCCTGCCACCTGATCACCATTACCGCCAAAGGAAGCCCGGGGGAATCTTCTTCTCAAAAACACCTGGCATCTTTTAATATGTTTGACTATATCGGCGGCAGATATTCGGTTTCTTCTGCGGTTGGCGCACTTCCCTTAAGCCTTGCCTTCGGGTTTGATGTTTTTGAACAGTTTTTAAAAGGCTGCCATGCCATGGACATCCACGCACAACAGGCTCCTGATAATGAGAATATCCCCTTAACCGCAGCTTTGATCGGCATCTGGAATACCCATTTTTTAGGGTATCCGGCCCAGGCGATTATCCCCTATTGCAGTGCCCTGTCAAAACTTGCGCCCCATGTGCAGCAATTATATATGGAAAGTCTGGGAAAAAGTGTAACAAGCATAGGCGAACCTGTCGATTATAAAACCGGATGTGTTATTTTTGGGGAGCCCGGAACCAATGCCCAGCATTCTTTTTTCCAGCTTGCCCATCAGGGAATGGCTTTTCCAGTTGAATTTATCGGGATCATTCACCCGGTTTTCAATCAGGAACAGACTCAATCCAAAGGGGTTTATAATCATCAGGAGCTCTGGGCCAATATGCTGGCCCAGGCCCAGGCCCTTGCCATTGGAAAAGACAGCCAGGACAGTGCAAAATATTTTTCAGGCAACCGTCCGTCTTCCACAATTATTGTAAATGAGATAAGCCCTGAAACCATCGGGATGCTGCTGGCGTTTTATGAAGCAAGAACCGTGTATGAAGGATTTATTTTGGGGATAAATCCGTTTGATCAGTTTGGTGTTGAACTGGGAAAAGTTTTAGCGTCCGGTATCCGAAAACATATGGCGCAAAAAAATAAAAATGTGCCATCAGAACCAGATAGTCTTGATCCGATAACACATGTTTATCTTGATATGCTGTTTAAAGGTTCACTATAAAAATTTATAGATTGCGCTTCCCCATGTAAGCCCGGCACCCAGGCCTGCAAACATGACAACATCTTTGGACTTTCCGGTTCTGCCCTGTTCCATGGCTTCATGAAGCGCTATGGGAATACTGGCAGCAGTTGTGTTCCCATATTTTTGAATATTATGAAATATCTTGTCATCCGGCAGTTTGAGAAACTGACCCAGCGCCTGATTGATTCTCATATTGGCCTGATGGGGAATGATAAGACCAATTTCATCCAGCCCCATGCCTGCTTTTTCAAGCGATTCATTGATCACCTGGGGCAGCATTCTGACCGCTTTTTTAAAAATGGTGGCCCCATCCATGACAGGATAGTTTCTCGGATCATCACCAGGCACATCCATGGGAACACGGACCGGCAGTCTTGATGCAGGAAGCTCCAGCATTAATGCATCTGCAAAATTGCCATCTGCATGCAAAGAAGATGCAAGCAAACCGCAAGGTTCATCTGTATCTATCCCTTCTATACAAACAGCTGCAGCGCCGTCACCGAAAATGACAGTTACATCCCTGCCCCGGGTGGTTTTATCCAGACCGGTGGAGTGAATTTCTCCTCCCACCACAAGCACCCGGTTGGCATAGCCTGCTTTTATATATGCATCGGCTGTGGTCAATCCATACAAAAATCCAGTACACTGCTGACGGATATCCAGTGCAGGGGTAGAATTAAGCCCAAGCTTTGCTGCCATAAGACATCCGCAGCCCGGGAAAAAAATATCAGGACTTAAGGTCGCAAAAATAATCAGATCAATATCCTGGGGTGTCCACCCTGCTTTTTCAAGCGCTATTTTTGATGCCTGGGCACCCAGATCCGAAGCACCGCATTCTGTATCCGGTTCAACCCAGTATCTTTGCTCAATTCCGGTTCTTTGTTTTATCCATTCATCAGACGTATCCATCATTTTTTCAAGATCATGATTGGTAACAACATAGGGCGGTACAGACATTCCTGAGCTTTTAATGATGCTTTTTTTCATAAAGCGTTCCTCGTTTGAATTATCGTATTGATAAATAATCACCTGTGCTATAGTATGCACGCCTTATAGTATAATTTTAGAATTCAGGCAAGAACTTGAGATTTTTTTTAAATTAAAAACGGCATAGATTATTGTATATACAGGCTTTAATTTTAATTACCGGACTGGCATTGCTCTACATCGGTTCAACCCTGCTGGTGGAAGGCGCTGCATCCACTGCTGTTTTATTTGCGGTCCGTCCGGTGATTATCGGCTTAACCATTGTATCTTTAGCCACTTCAGCCCCTGAGCTTTTAGTCAGTCTGGTTGCTGCAATCAAAGGCTCGCAGGGAATATCCATCGGCAATATCCTGGGAAGCAATGCCATTAATATTTCTCTGGTTCTTGGAATTTCAGCTATCATCAAACCGGTTCATATTGCAAAACAAATTATAAAAACTGACATTCCCTATATGATCGGCGTTTCCCTGATCTTCTGGATACTGTGCCTGGATTCCAATATCAGCCACTTGGACGGGGTTGTCCTGATATCGCTTTTAATTGTGTTTTTAATTTACAGCATCCGCACTGCCAAAGAAAAAAAAGATCCCCTTCTGGTTTCAGACCCCCTTAATGTAAAAACAATTTTAAAAAACATTCTTTTCATCTGTGCGGGTATCATCATGCTGGCCTACGGTGCAAATTTCGTTGTTCAGGAAGCCATGGAAATTGCCGGAAAAATCGGACTTTCCCAGACATTTATCGGGATTTCAGTTGTGGCTTTAGGAACCAGCCTGCCGGAGCTTGCCACCTCTGCTGTGGCGGCGTCAAAGGGGCAAAGCGATATTTCGGTGGGCAATGTTGTGGGTTCAAATCTGTTTAATATCTGCCTGGTTATGGGGATTGTCGGGCTTTTCAATCCCATGCGAATTGATCCGGATCTGCATGTGTTTCAATTTCCCTTTATGGCTTTTATCTGTCTCACCCTGGGAGGTATCGCATACAGCAGGCAAAAAATCTCAAAAATAACAGGATTGATGTTTATTCTGCTGTTTACAGCTTACATTTTTATTTCATATTTAAAATAATCTTGACAATTTCGTAAATTTTTGTTCTTTTCCTTGCAAAGCGCAACTAATCTATCCTATAACGGAGAAAAAAATACAAATTTTCCCCTTTTAATAACAAGAGGCAACGAATGACCGAATCGAACAGACTTCTCATAGTGGATGACAATGAAGATATTTTGTCTACATTTTATGAATTTTTTAACTCCATGGGGTATGAGGTAAAAACCGCTGTTGATGGGTTTGCCGCATTAAAACTGTTAAGAGATAAATCCAATTTTTTTGACTGTCTGATAACCGATCTGGTGATGCCCAATATCAGCGGTGTCGGCTTGATTTCTATTGTAAAAAAAGAATATCCGCATCTTAAAATTATTGCCATGACAGGATATGGCGATCAACCAGGAGCACTTGCGTCTGAAGCAAAGGCCGATGTTGTTCTTTTCAAACCCATTGATCTTTTTAAAATTGAAAATACCGTATCAGAACTCATTAACCAGGAAAAAGAAATACAATAAGATAAAATTATGAGCACTCCCTTAATCGGTGTCAGCAAGTCAATTTTAAAGATTAAAGAGCTGATCAACCATGTAGCCAACACGTGTTTAAATGTTCTGATAACCGGGGAAACCGGTGTGGGAAAAGAAGTGGTAGCTCAAAATTTATATGCGGAATCTGCCAGAAACACCCAGAATTTTGTAAAAATAAATTGTGCTGCACTTCCTGAAACGCTGCTTGAAAGCGAATTGTACGGATACGAAAAAGGCGCATTCACCGGCGCACATAAAAAACGTCCCGGCAAATTTCAAACCGCGGACAAAGGGGTTCTTTTTCTTGACGAAATCGGTGACATGCCCATGGCATTGCAGTCAAAGATGCTTCACGTCCTCCAGAGCGGTGAATTCTCTCCCCTTGGATCTGATCATGAATTCAAAACCGATGTATGGGTCATTGCTGCCACCAATCATAACCTTGAAAAAAGTATTGCACAGAAAACTTTCAGGGAAGATCTTTTTTACAGATTGAATATCATAAAAATTGAAATCCCACCCCTTCGCGAAAGAAAAGAAGATATTCCCTCTCTGATTGAATATTATTTTCGTTTATACAGCTCTGAATACCCGAATAACAACGGTAGCAAACCCGGTTCAGACATTCTGGAAAAGTTATGCAATTATCCATGGCCCGGCAATGTCAGACAGCTTCAGAACTGTATAAAAAAACAGATGATTTTAAATTCATGGGAGAAAATTCTTGAGGAATTGCCCAAGGATCAAATACAGATTCCGGTTGCACCTCAATTTGAAACGTCTTATCAGAGTCAACAGCATGGAATAAATAATGCGTTCCCAACGGACAGAACCAGTATTATTTCGCAGTTCGTCGACTTATCCACCAGTTCTGATAAATTATTTGAAGACATTTCTTTGAAAAAAATCAAAAAACTGGCCTCAGACCGGGTTGAAAAGGAAGTCATTGCTTTTGTTCTTGAAAAAGTCGGCTGGAACAGATCCCGGGCTGCAAAAATTCTAAAAATAAGCTACAAAACATTATTGTACAAAATGGATGAATTTGAAGTTTCTCCCCCCAGATGAACTCATTTAAACCATCTGTTTTTTTATCCGTGTATTGCCCTGCCGGTTGCTTTAAGAGAGACTTCACCCAAAATTTCCGACATTGTCGGATGTGCGAACAGGGTCTGAGCCACATCCTTAACACTCAAATCATTTTGAACCGCAAGTGCTGCTCCTGAAATCAATTCCGAAGCATGGGCTCCCATTATCTGGACCCCTAAAACTTTATGTGATGAAGCATCTATGACAATTTTTGCAAATCCTGCAATTTCACCTGTAATATGCGCTTTGCCAAGATTTCTGAAATTCACTGAATATGACTGTACAGATAGATTTTCTTTTTGTGCCTGGGCCAGGGTTAACCCGACACATGCAATTTCAGGAATGGTAAACACGGTATTGGGTATCACACGATAACTCATCTGGGCTGCGCGTCCGGTTGCATTTTGGGCAGCAATCATTCCTTCACGATAAGCCACATGCGCCAGCATATATTTTTCAGGTCCCAGAATATCACCAATGGCATATACATTTTTGATACACGTTTCCATTTTTTCATTTACATTCATCCAGCCTTTTTCAGATAAACTAAGACCAATATTTTCCAGCCCCAGATCTTCGAAATCTGGTTTCCTTCCTATGCAGAATGCTATTTTTTGTGCATCAATCACAGGATTTTTATTTTTTTGAGATGACGCATTATCAGAAATTGAACTGGCCTGAGTATGCACACGCACCCCTGCCTCATTTTTTTCAATTGAACGGACAAGGGTATCACAATACACTTTGATTTTTTGTTTTTTCATTTCTCTGAGCAACAGTTTTGAACATTCCGGATCAATGGAAGGTAAAGGCAGAAGCCTTGACATGGCTTCAATAACCGTCACATCAGATCCCAATGCTGACAGGATGCAAGCAAATTCACAGCCGATCACACCACCGCCGACAATCACGATGGACTCTGGAATTTTTTCCAAAGACAATACATCATCTGAAGATAAAATATGTTTATGATCAAACAAAAAATCACCTGCACTCAACGGCCGGGTGCCCGTGGCAAGGATCAGCCTGTCGTATGCACAGTCTTGTGTATCTCCATTTTCCAAAACCACCTGTACAGATCCCAATGATTTTACAACAGCCGTTCCATTAATGATATGAATGCCTTTTGCATGTAATAAAGACGCTATGCCCTGCTGCTGTTGTGCGATAATTGTATGTTTACGATGGTTTAAGACATTCATATCCATGCTGGTTTTTATTTCCAGATTAATGCCATACTGATCTGCCCTGGATATCTTTACACAGGTATCTGCAGCATCCTTCATGATCTTGGACGGTATACACCCCCGGTTCAGACAGGTGCCGCCAAGATTCTGTTTTTCAATCAATGTTACATCTGCACCATGATCGGCCGCATGCAATGCACACACATAACCTGCCGGGCCTCCACCGATAATCAGTATTTTTATTGACATATCCTCTCCTGTCCGAATGCAAAAAAATCACCATCAAAAAATTTAAGCAAAATAACTAAAATTATATGGATAAAATTTATATATACAGCAATTTGATTAATAATAATTTGACAATACCATTGGCCTACGTTATTTTTCAATAACATTCTAAATTTAGCAGCTTATCACATTCCCCCGGAAGAGGATGCCATGAAAATTGATGAAACCAACATAGAAATCATAAAAGAACTCAGACAGGGTAAAAAATCCTTTAAAAAAATCGCAGATAAATTATCCATCACGGAAAACACAGTGCGATCCAGAGTGAACAACCTTCAGGATGAGGGCATCCTTGAAATCTGCGGTCTTGTTGAACCGTCCATGCTGCCGGATCATAAGGTTGTTATTATCGGCATACGCCTGTCTGAAATGAATCTGGTGGAAAAAGGAGAGGAAATCAGTAAACTCAAAGGTGTCATTTCCGTAAGCGTGGTCACGGGAAGATATGATTTGATTGTTCTGGTGTTGTTTAAAAAAGGATTTGGCCTCCTGGAATTTTATACAGAAGAAATTTCCCAGGTTCAGGGTGTCCGGTCTGTTGAAACCTTTGTGGTTTACAAATCGTATAATTTGAAAGTTCCTTATATTTTTTAATAATTTTAATTCAAAAAGGATTGCCCATGACTTTAGAATTAAAAACCACACCCATGCATGCCTGGCATAAGGCACATCATGCCAATATGTCTGATTTCGCAGGATTTGATATGCCTTTGTGGTATGAAACCGGTATTAAAAAGGAACATTTCGCAGTATTGCAGTCCGCAGGCATTTTTGACACCAGCCATATGTCCTGTATCCGTGTTTCAGGGCCGGATGCATTTAATCTGTTAAATTATTGTTTTACCCGGCAGTTATCAGCACTTTTACCCGGACAATGCACATACGGCGCATTCTTAGATACCAATGGATTCTGTATTGATGATGCCGTTATTTATAAATTTGACCCTACCCTGTTCATGGTTTGTGTGAATGCCGGCATGGGCGCAATCATCACAGATCACCTGAAACACCATTCAGCAAAAACAACTGCAAATGTATCTGTCACCTACCTGAGCAGCAAAATTGCCAAAATCGATATCCAGGGCCCTGCCTCTGCCAGAATACTGTCCCATTTAATTGCAGACAGTGAATCCATATTTGCTAAGTTCCCCTATTTTTCATTCAAGGGGTATATGGATTCTCTTTTCTCACAAGAGTCTCTATTCAAATCAAATTCTGTAAAACTGATGGATCATACCCATATTCTGCTTTCCCGATCCGGGTATACCGGTGAATTCGGGTTTGAAATTTTTCTGCCATCTGAAACTGCTTTTTCCTTTTGGGAAAATATCATCCAGACAGGAAAAGAATTTGATGCCATTGCCTGTGGACTTGGGGCCAGAGATTCCCTGAGAACAGGCGCCTGCCTGCCCTTGTCCCACCAGGATATCGGCGTGTTTAAATTTATCCGCCATCCCTGGGAATCTGCCCTGCCATTCAATTCAGATAAAACAGGATTTACCAAATCCTTTTCAGGTGACCTTGCGCTGCTGAATACAGATACTGACGTCTTTTATACCTATCCTTTTATTGGCAACTCCCTGAAGAAAACAGGCACGGGAAATCAAAGTCAGGTTCTGGACCAGAACAGCCAAGTCATCGGAGCCGTCTTAACCTGTGCTACGGATATGGCCATTGACTGGCTCGATCAGAAAATTGTCAGCATAAATACGCCTGATCTGCCTTGCGGTTATCAAATTAAAGGCTTAAGCTGCGGCTTTATAAAGGTCTCAAAAAAACTTGCGCCTGGCACCCCGGTTACCCTGACCGATGGCAAACGAACCATAAACGTCACCATCACAACAAAAATCAGGCCGGACACCTCTGCAAGAAAAAAAATAAATCGTTTTATTTAAAGCTCACCCTTTTTGGAGGATACCATGAAAGAACTCAGCGAATATAACCTGCCGGAAGATATCAAATACACCAAAGATCATGAATGGGCAAAATCCGCCAATGATGTCGTAACCATCGGCATCAATGATTATGCCCAGGATCAGCTTGGTGAAATTGTTTTTGTAGAATTGCCTGATGTGGGTACTGTTTTTTCCAAGGGAGATGAATTTGGAACCGTGGAATCTGTAAAAGCTGTATCAGAAATATATATCCCAATCTCAGGGGAAGTGATCCAGATCAATGAAGCACTTGATAATGCGCCGGAGCTGGTGAATCAATCCTGTTATGACGCAGGCTGGCTGATTAAAATAACCCCATCTGACTCAAGTCAGATGGATAGTCTTTTAAATAAAGCAGCATACATGGATATGCTGAAAGGATAACCCCCATGATGCGTTATCTTCCCCATACTTCAGAAGACATTGAAAGCATGCTTGATATCATTGGTCATAAAACCCTGGACAATCTGTTTGACACAATTCCTGAAAACCTGAGAACCAAAGACGGGATAACGCTTCCGGACAGTCTGTCTGAATGGGATTTGAATGCCCATATGGAAATGCTTGCCAAGAAAAATTACGCGGCAAATCCGTATACCTGTTTTATGGGTGCAGGAAGCTATGACCATTATATTCCTGCAATTGTCCCGTATCTGATTTCCCGATCCGAATTCATGACTGCCTATACTCCTTATCAGCCTGAAATCAGCCAGGGAACACTTCAGGGGATTTATGAATTTCAGACCATGATCACACACCTGCTGGGAATGGATATTGCCACAGCATCCCACTATGACGGCGGAACCGCACTTGCAGAAGCAGCCCTTATCAGTCTTCGCAATCACAAAACCGCAAGCACGGTTGCAGTATCCAGATTAACCCATCCCCATCACAGGCATATTATAAAAACCTATCTGCGCCCTACCCGCTTCAAGATCATTGAAATCCCCTATAACACGGATGGAACAACGGATTTAAAGGCTTTGGGGAAAATGGATGACCTTGCCGGCATCTGCATCCAGTCCCCGAATTTTTTCGGTCATATAGAAGATCTTGAACGCATCCGACACATTGCCACTGCAAAAGAGGCCATGATGGTCACCTCTTTTACCGAGGCACTGGCGTATGGCCTTTTAAAAAGTCCCGGAAGTTTCGGGACAGATATTGCAGCAGGTGAAGGCCAGAGTCTGGGGATTTCACAATCCTTTGGCGGCCCAGGCCTCGGGCTTCTGGCCGGGACCACAAAACAGATGCGAAACCTGCCGGGCAGACTGGTTGGCAAAACCACGGACACCAAAGGCAGAAGGGGCTATGTCCTTACGCTTGCCACCCGGGAACAGCATATCCGGCGGGAAAAAGCATCCTCAAATATCTGTTCCAATAACGGGCTGTGCGCCATGACAGCAGGCATTTACCTTGCCACCTTGGGCAAGATCGGTATTCGCAAGATCGCCCAGCTTAATCATGACAAAGCTGCGTATCTTAAAGCAGCTCTGACCCGTTCGGGCTTTACACCCGTTTTTGACAGCCCTTTTTTTAATGAATTTGTCATGAAAGTGCCTGAAAATTTCAGAAAAAAAAGAACCGATTTATTAAAAAATAAACATATGCTTGCCGGAATAGCCCTTGAACCCTTTTATCCGGAACTTGAAAATCATTATTTATTCTGTGCAACAGAAACCGTTTCAAAAGAACATATGGACCGCCTTGCAATGGAGGTGCAAAAGTGATGGAACAGCCTGGTATCGGCGGTTTGAAATTCAACGAACCTGAAATCTGGGAAAAAAGCCGTAAAGGCAGATGCGCAATATCGCTTCCCAAACCTGATGTACAAGAATCGCTTCTGGATACAGCCTTGACTGCAGATGCGCCTGACCTGCCGCAACTGTCAGAACTGGATGTGGTCAGACATTATACCCGCCTTTCCCAATGGAATTATGGTGTGGATTCAGGTCTGTACCCCCTGGGTTCATGTACCATGAAATACAACCCCAAAACCAACGAGGTACAGGCAGGCCGCAAGGGGTTTGCCCAGGCCCATCCGTTGTGTGACGATCAATTTTCCCAGGGCTCGCTTGAATTAATGTATGCTCTTGAAGCTTTTCTGGCGCAAATCACAGGCTTTGATGCAGTCACGGTTCAGCCTGCGGCAGGCGCTCACGGAGAGCTTACCGGCATGCTCATGATTCACAGATATCATGAAAAAAATGGAAAACAGCGATCCAAAATAATTATTCCGGATACGGCCCACGGCACCAACCCGGCCAGCGCAAGCCTTTGCGGATATGATTCTGTCAAGGTCAGTTCAGGACCGAACGGCATTTTAGAACCCTGCGCCATTGAAGCGGTCATGGATGAAGACACCGCCGGCATCATGATCACAAATCCAAATACGCTGGGGCTGTTTGAAACCCATGTCCGGGAGATCTGTGATATTGTCCATTCAAAAGGTGGCCTTGTGTATGGAGACGGTGCCAATATGAATGCAATCATGGGGATTGTAAAACCCGGTAAAATCGGCATGGATGTGCTTCATCTGAATCTGCATAAAACATTTTCCACGCCTCACGGCGGCGGCGGTCCCGGTGCAGGTCCTGTTGCAGTTAACAAAATCCTGGAACCATTTCTGCCCGTTCCAAGAATCATCAAGGAATCTGACACCTATAAATTTATCAGTGATCTGCCGGACACCATTGGCCGGATGCATACCTTTTACGGCCATTTCGGTGTTCTTGTCCGTGCGTATTCCTATATTCTTTCAATGGGCGCACACGGATTATGTGATGTCAGCAAACTTGCTGTATTAAATGCCAATTATATCAAGGAACGATTAAAAAAGACCCTGAACCTGCCCTATGATCTGCCCTGTATGCATGAATGCGTATTTAACGATGAAAAACAACTCCCTGTTACCACTCTGGATATGGCAAAACGGCTTCTGGATTACGGGTATCATCCACCCACCATTTATTTTCCACTTGTGGTAAAGGGCGCATTTATGGTCGAACCCACGGAAACCGAATCAAAAGACAGCCTTGACCAGTTTATTGAAGCACTGGAAACCATTGCCAAGGAAGCTATGGATACGCCGGTACTGCTGAAATCCGCTCCCCATATTGCCAAGGTCAGCCGACTGGATGAAGTGACAGCGGCAAGGAAACCATGTCTGAAAGGCTAAACCGTGATCGTATAATTTTCAAGGATCTGGGCCTTCTGGAGTACAACCTGGCACTGGACATTCAGTTATCAGCCCTTGAGTCTAAACTCCATGATCCCGACACGGCAGATCATATTTTTCTGGTGGAGCATCCTCCGGTGTTTACACTGGGTAAAAATGGAGGGCTTGAAAATCTTGCCATTTCACAGGAGGATCTTCAGTCAAAAAACATACAGGTGGTCCAGACCAAACGCGGCGGCAATATCACCTATCATTGTCCGGGACAGATTGTGGTGTATCCTGTTATCAACCTTGAAAAAAGGAAAATGGGGGTAAAAGAGTTTGTGTATCACCTTGAAGAGGCACTGATACAAACGGTGATGCATTTTGATATCCAGGCCGTTCGAAATTCTTTAAATCATGGGATCTGGGTGGATAACTGCAAGCTTGGGAGCATTGGCCTTGGAATAAAAAAAAATATCAGTTTTCATGGCATGGCACTGAATATCAACCCGGATATGGAACCGTTTTCCTGGATGAATCCCTGCGGTTTGAACGGTATCTCAATGACCTGTCTTAAAAAAGAACTTGAAAAAACCCGCCGGACACACTTAACCATATCTATGCCACAGATTAAAGACCTGTTAAAAAAGCAACTGGGTTTAATTTTGAGTTGAATTTTATTTTAAAAAATATGACACATAAAACCACCCCATATCTTCCAAAACCCAAATGGCTGGCCAAACGTCTTCCTGTGGGGGGAAATTATCAAAAAATCAAAATGCTGCTGTCCTGCGCAGATCTTCACACGGTCTGTCAGGAGGCAAACTGCCCCAATATGTTTGAGTGTTTTTCAAAAAATACGGCTACGTTTATGATTCTTGGAAAACACTGCACCCGAAACTGTAATTTCTGCAATATTGTTCATGACGTACCCGACCTGATTGATTCTAAAGAACCTGCTCGAATTGCAGACACGGTTCAAAAACTTGGCTTGAACTACGTGGTCATTACATCGGTAACCCGTGATGATCTTATTGACGGAGGCGCTTTTCATTTTGCCGATACCATCCATGCCATTAAAAAGAAAACCCCGGAAACGCGTATTGAAGTGCTGATTCCGGATTTTAAAGGAGATATCACTTCTCTGCAAACGGTTTTATCTGCAGGGCCCCACGTATTAAATCACAATATTGAAACCGTTGAATCTTTATACCCGAAGGTCAGACCCCGGGCAGATTATAACCGCTGTCTTGGTGTATTGAAAAATACTCGAAAGATGGATTCCTGTATTCAGATCAAATCCGGTATCATGGTGGGTCTGGGCGAAACCCATGAACAACTGGAACACACTTTTTTACAGATTAAGGATCAGGGGTGCGATATTCTGACTGTCGGCCAGTACCTTGCTCCCACCAGAGCACATCTTGGCGTTCAGAAATATTATTCACCTGAAGAATTCAGGATTCTTGAAAAGATGGCAAAAAATATCGGGTTCAAGAAGATTGCAGCCGGTCCTTTTGTCCGGAGCTCATACCAGGCCAATGCGCTGTTTGAATCCTAGTCTGTTTTATCCTTAAAATTTCCAGCTGTGCTGACCTCGATAAATGAGGCCCCGTGTTTCGGGCCAAAGCTGCCCGCCAGAACAATAATCAGATCTTCTGCTTTTATCTGTTTTTCTTCAATCAGCCGGAGAATTGCTTTTTTAATGGGTTTGAACGGGTTGTCATCAATTTCAATATAATCTGCAATTACCCCGAAGGAAAGAGACAATCGCCGCATGACCCTGCGGTCATATACCTGGGCAAATATAGGGCTGTCCCCCCGGTAGGCGGCAAGTGCAAGAATTGAGGAACCGGTCAAAGAATCTGCCACAATAGCTTTGGTATTCAAGCGAAGGCTCGCCTTGACTGCTGATTTGGCAAGATAAGCCGTTATCTTGTTTTCCAGAGTGTATGGCACATTAATAAAACTGCTTTTTTTGCTTTCGACTTCCCGCGCAATCTTGGCCATGGTCTGGACTGCAACTTCCGGGTATTTTCCACTGGCAGTTTCACCGGAAAGCATCAAGGCATCTGCATGATCCAGGCAGGCATTGGCAACATCTGAAACCTCCGCCCGGGTCGGCCGGGGGGATTCAATCATGGAGTGCAGCATCTGGGTGGCAACAATAACAGGTTTTCGTCTTTCAACACAGGTTTTTACAATCTGTTTTTGAATCAGCGGAATCTGCTCCGTTGGAATCTCTACAGCCAGATCACCTCGGGCAATCATAATTCCGTATGCATGGTCCAGAATTTCGGACAGATTTTCAACCCCCTGGGCATTTTCAATCTTGGCAATGATTTTGATGGGAGAGTTTTTTTCGTCTAAAATTTTTTGAACTGCAATTACATCTTCAGCATTTCGGACAAAGGAATGGGCGATAAAATCAAGATCATGATCTGCTGCAAAACGAATAAATCCTTTATCCTTTTCACTCAAAGCCGGAAGCTTTACATGAACAGAAGGAATATTAATACTTTTTCTGGCCTTTACTTCCCCGTCATTTTCCACATAACAAAACAGATAGTCCTGATTCTTTTCCATGACAGCCAGCGCAATACAGCCGTCATCTATAAGAATAGAAGAGCCCACCGGCACATCATGAACAAAATTTTCATAGGAAACACAAATAATATCCCCTTCAGATTTTTCATTAGGGGCAGCTTTTATCCGGATGGTATCCCCGGATTTCACAGAAAGCGGCATTTTGGTATCACAGGTCCGGATTTCAGGACCCTTGGTGTCCAGCAGAATCCCGATTTTGTCTGACACCTTTCTTGTGTTTTCTATCACCTGCAGGGCATCGTCATGGTTCATATGAGCAGTGTTCAGCCGCACAACATTTATCCCTGCCCAGAAAAGGCCCTTGATGAAATCAGGAGAACAGTTCAGGTTGGATATGGTGGCAACAATTTTTGTATTCCTACGCATCATGATTAAATCCTCCTTTACTGCAAAATTGAATCAGAAAATTTTCCATTTGTGTTTTTGCATCAATTGCAGAAGTTTTCATTTGATAGTCCAGATCACTTATAAACACCAGTGCCTGAGTCAAAAGTGACAAAGAAAAATTTTCTGATTTTAGAAATGTCTGAAAGACAGGATACGGATTTTTAGGATTCGGCGCAAGCAAAAGATCTTTAAAACTTTCTTTTTTAAATGCTTTCTTCTCTTCAAAAAAATCTTCCAATGCTTTAAATTTTTCAGTATTTAGCCTGTCCTGCTCTATTATTCCCGGCAATACGTTTTGTTTGAATAAATTAAACCCCATTCTGGCAAACCCCATGGGCCTGCCCTCGTTCATGTCAGATACACAGCATTTTACCAGCAAAAGCTTTCTGATCTGGTTTTCAAATGATTTTAAAATCTGCAAAGGATGAAAGCCGTCATTCAAAAGAGAATTCAAATAACATATGCTGTTTGTGATATCTTTATCCATCAATGCGTTGGTCAGGCTGAAAATAGGATCTTTTTTATCCCGGACAATGACAGATGTCACATCCTCAATGGATATGGATGTGTTTTTTCCAACATAGGTAATCAGTTTTTCAAGATTCTGCGAAAATAATTCAGGATTAAAACCGGTCAGTTCTACCAGAAGATTAAACGCTCTGGGGATAATGGTTTTTCCGGATGAATTCAGGATTGAATCGGCAATATTGCCCAGCACCTGATTCTGATCGTCAAGATCCGCTTTTCGTGTTCCCTGGGATACCGAGCAATCAATCACAAGACCCTTATCTTCGATGGTTTTATAAAATTTTAATCTTTTATCAACACCTGGGCAGGTTAAAATTAGACAATGCTCTTCGGGCATGCCCTTTTCCAAAAACTGGGCAAACAGCTGATGATCTGCGGATGAAAAACCGATTTCATCCGGATTATTCCGGGTTTGAAACAAGGGAATGTTTTTAACAGCCACAATTTTTTGTTTTACCATAAAAGAATAGGTGCTCAGCTCTTCTATAATATCTGTCATGGAAACACTCCCGCCTTCAAGCGTTTCAAGGGCAAACTGGGAATTTTCACCTTTCAGAAGAAAAGAACGCACCGCATCAAAGGCGTTTTTCACCAGGAAAGGATCACCGTAAATCAGAAATAATTGAGGCGCAGGTGTGTTTTTAAATTCCTTTAACTGTTTATCCAGTACAGTGTGTTTAACGGGTGTCATTGGAAGAGGATACTTTTTTTAATTTAATCATAAAACCTATGGCAACAACCAGAACCAGCAATCCGATTCCCTGGGACAAGGATATGAAATCAAAGAGAAAATCACCTCTGAAATCCCCGCGGAAAAATTCTATAAAAGACCTGAAAAGAGCATACAAAATAATATAGGACAAGAATATCTGACCTTTAAAATGGTTTCTCTTTATCATGACAAGAAGAATTGAAAACAAGACCAGGTTGGAAAGCACCATGTAAATCTGGGTGGGATGAAGGTCAATGCCCATGGGTGCAAGGGTTGCCGGATGATTAAACTGTATGGCAAACGGCAGATCACATTGTCTGCCGTAGCAGCAGCCGGCAGCCAGACATCCGATTCTGCCAATGGCGTGTCCAAGTGCAATGCCGGGTGCCAGAACATCGGCAGTTACCCACAGATCCATTTTTTGATACCGGATATACACGGCCACTGCAATCACCGCACCTAAAAACCCCCCGAAAAAGACAAGCCCGCCATTCCAGATTTTAAAGATTTCAATAAAATTGTGCTGATAATACTCTAAATTGATAGCGACATATAAAAGTCTTGCCCCGAAAATAGCAGACAGCATAATAACAAAAAAAAGATCTGAAACAGTCTGGGGTGCAATATTGCGGGAGGCTGCCAGTTTTTTAGAAACCATAATTGCCGCAAGCAGTCCAAGGGCGACAAACAGCCCGTATGTATGCAGGGTGAAACTTCCTATTTCAAAAAAGACAGGATACATGATTTAAAAATCCGGCAGTTTATTCAATACAATATGATAAATAAGAATGCCCATGCCGATGACAATCGCACTGTCTGCAATGTTAAAGGCCGGCCAGTGGGCAGATCCGATATAAAAATCCAAAAAATCAATCACTTTTCCGTAACAGAACCGGTCAATCAGATTTCCCGCTGCCCCGCCAAAAATCAAGGCCAGACCATAGGATAAAAACACATGGTCTTTTGCACAACGCGTGTAGAACCATACAACAAACAAGGCCACCACAGAAGACATGAACAGAAAAATAAATTTTCTGATTTCAGGGGCGCTGTCTGCAAAAAAACCAAAGGCTCCGCCGGGATTCAAAATATAGGTGATATTAAAAAAATGATCTACAACGCGAATACTTTCATATAATGCAAAATTCATTTTAATGAAAAATTTAGTGGCCTGGTCAAGGAAGATGACCATTCCGCTGACCAGGACAAATCTTGCTGTAATTTTGATATTTCGCTGTTGCTCTGTCACATCATTCCAAACAGATTATAAAATCTGGTCAAGGGCCTGTGAACACCTGTCGCAGGTGGTTTCATACCGGGTATTTTTGCCAGTGGTCGTGTCAAACCGCCAGCATCGCTGACATTTTTCACCGTCTGCTTTTGTAATCTTGATGAACACCCCTTCAATTTCTTTTGCCTGATAGGCGGTGTCATCAAGAGCGTCTATGACAACAGCACTTGAAACGATAAAAATATCATTTAATTGCTCTGTCAGATTTTCAATGATGGTTTTAAGAGCCCCTTCAGGCAACTGAATCTGGACAGCGGCATCCAGCGGATGACCGATAAGCTTTAATTTTCTGGCTTCTTCCAACGCCTTTGTCACTTCTGATCTCAGCTCCCGGATGTTTTCCCATTTTTGCGAAAGTGCATCGTTTTTCCATTCATCATCAAGCTGAACCATGTTTTCCAGATGGACACTTTCTTTTTTATCCTTCCACACCGGCATATGGGTATAAATTTCATCTGCTGTGAACGGCAGAATCGGTGCCATAATTTTGACAAGCGCATCCAGAATAAAAAACATTACAGTCTGCGCATCCCTGCGTGAAGATGATGAGACAGGAAGGGTATACAACCGGTCCTTGATAATATCCAGATAAAAAGAAGACAGATCCACCACGCAAAACGTATGCAAGGTATGATAAATGGTGTGAAATTCATATTTATCATAGGATGCCAGACAAATTTTGACCACACGGTGAAGACGGTGCAGAATAAAACGATCCAGCTCGGACATGTCTTTGATCGGACGCATATCTTTGGCAATATCAAAATCCTCAAAATTACCCAGAATAAACCTGCAGGTATTTCGAATCCGCCGGTATGCATCGGACAACTGGGCAATAATATTATTGGATATACTGATATCTGATTTATAATCTGAAGATGCAGCCCACAGCCTCAGAACATCGGCCCCGAATTTGTTGATCACTGAATCAGGCTCTACCCCATTACCAAGAGACTTGGACATTTTCCGGCCATGTTCATCCACCACAAATCCATGGGTTAAAACTGCCTTATAGGGTGCTTTGCCTGTTCGACCGACAGCCGTGAGCAAAGAAGAATGAAACCAGCCTCTGTGCTGATCGCTGCCTTCCAGATAAAGATCAGCAGGACGCTTCAACCCTTCGCGCTCTTCGAGCACCGCCGCATGGCTTACGCCGGAATCAAACCATACATCAAGAATATTATGATCTTTGGAAAACTGATCTGAACCGCATTTTTCACATACGGCACCTTCAGGCATTAAAAATCCGGCATCCTTTTCAAACCAGATATCTGAAGAATGCTCCGTGAACAACTGATGAATCTTGTCCACGGATTCTCGTGTCACATACACATGTTTACAGTTTTTGCAGTGAAATACCGGGATGGGAACGCCCCAGGAGCGCTGACGGGACAGACACCAGTCCGGACGGTTTTCAATCATGGCATAAATGCGCTCCCTGCCCCAGGACGGTATCCACTGTACCGTGTTGATTTCTTCCAGACTTTTATCCCTTAAGCCCATGTTGTCCATGGAAATAAACCATTGCGGGGTTGCCCGGTAAATCACGGGTTTTTTACACCGCCAGCAATGGGGATAAGAATGGGACAGATTTTCATTTTTCAACAACAGGCCCAGACTGTCCAGCTTTTCATTGATTTCAACATTTGCTTTAAAAATAAATTTTCCTGCAAAATGCGCCACATCGTTTGAAAAAACACCGTTGTCTTCCACAGGGCAATAGCAGTCCAGTCCGTATTTTTTACCGACAATATGGTCATCCGCGCCATGTCCTGGCGCTGTATGAACACAGCCGGTACCTGCTTCAAGCGTCACATGATTCCCTAAAATGATCAAGGAATCTCTGTCATAAATGGGATGTTTGCATTTTTTGTTTTCAAGATCCTTAGAGGCAATGTCCTGAATGATGGAATACTTTTCTATCCCTAAGGTCTTCATCACCTGTTCAATCATGTCTTTTGCCAGAATCAGCACGCCTTTATCGGTCTGAACCGCTGCATACATAAAATCAGGATGGAGACACACCCCTAAATTGGCAGGAATTGTCCAGGGCGTTGTGGTCCAGATCACCACAAAAATATCCTGATCGATTCCGGGCAGAATATCTGACACATCATCAATTAACGGAAATTTTACAAAAATAGAGGGTGAGGTATGATTTTCATATTCAATTTCAGCTTCTGCCAGTGCGGTTTTACAATCACAGCACCAGTAAATGGGTTTTTTGCCTAAAAACATATCACCGGACAAGGCAAATTCACCGCATTCTTTTGCAATTCTGGCCTCATAGGGATAATTCATTGTCAGATAAGGCTCATCCCACTCGCCTGCCACACCAAAGCGCTTGAATTCTTCTTTCTGGATATCTACAAATTTCTGGGCATATGTACGGCATTCTCTTCGGATCTGAACCTCGGTCATTTCTTTTTTCTTCTGGCCCAGTTTTTTATCCACATTGTGTTCAATGGGCAGTCCGTGGCAATCCCAGCCCGGAACATAGGGTGCATTAAATCCGGACATCTGTTTTGACCGGATGATAACATCCTTTAAAATTTTATTGATGGCATGGCCCATATGCAGATTACCGTTTGCATACGGAGGGCCGTCATGAAGAATAAAATCAGGTTTTCCCTTGGACTGTTCTCTTAATTTTTTATAAATATTTTTTTCTTCCCATTCTTTCATCATCTGGGGTTCTTTCTGGGGAAGATTGGCCTTCATGGCAAATTGCGTTGAAGGCAAATTTAAAGTGTTTTTATAATCCATACTTCCTCCGATATCCGGATCAGTTTACATGCAAAATATTGAATCTTTCTTTTTATGGGGAACGCTTAAAAATGTCAAGGAATAACAAGGAAACTCACAGGGTCAACCCATATAAAATACAAAATACAACCATCGTTATGGACTGATAATATTAACGTTTGGGAAATATGTTTTATATCTTGCTGTATCCCTTGTGATTAAATCAAATGGAGAAACAGAAGCATGGGAACCGATAAAAAACTCTGGCAAGGTTGAAAAGATCCAGCAAAACACATGAATCTATCAAAATACCATTCATTGTTAATTTGCTTTTATACATCCTATATTGATTTGAACCAGTCCGTATCAACTGAAATTTTTTCAACCATTTCTTTTCTTATTCCGAGGCCCAATTCCTTTAGCTTATCAGCGAGTTGGTCACCATCTACGAGATCGATTGGTGGTGCACCATCTCTTGTAGCCTCTCGAATAGCATCACGAGTAAAAGTGCCTGTTGTGATAAACAGGCCTTTATCAGCTCGCCCTATCATTGCGCCTCTGAAGTCACGAATGTCTGAGGCAGTAACAGTGCCCTTATATTTCTTGCACTGAAAAATTACGTGAAAACTTAGCAAGCCACTTAATCGCATTATGCCTTTACCGTCGATTCCACCATCCCCAGAACGACCAGTTACTTCAACCTGTACAAAACCAGATTCCCTTAGAATTCTTTTGGACAATCTTTCAAACGCATCTGGGGATATTTCATGTATGAGGACATGATGGAGGTTACTACGCCAAGACTCAGCTTCATCTGGAATTTCAATATCAGTTTCTGCATCTTCTTCAGGTAATTTTTCCTTTTCGATGGCTTCTTTCTGTTTTTTGTGTTCGTCTCGTACTGTTTTTACAACAACTTGAGGGTCAATCGATTTTACATCGCGTTTTTCTGGAACAATTAGCCATATACCTCTATCTGAATTTTCCAATAAGCCATATTTTTTAAGATAGGTGCGTGCCCAGGCCAGACGATATTCAATTTCAGTTTGACTGCTTTTTTCCGGGTTATGTGGAATATTCAATACGTCTTCTGGTAGGCCTGATAATTCTGAAACTTTTTGTGCGATTTCTTCAATAGAACCAGAGCCGCCTAATTCATGAAGAGCTTTAAGAAGTGGATTCATGAGTTCATGATATTTCGGCATCTGGCTATTACGTTTCATTGAATTTCCACCTTTTTTGTAGATGTACAAACATAGATTATATGTCATGACGTAATTGTCTGTTTTTTTAAAAAAATTGTAATTGTTCATATTTTAAATCTCATTGAAGTGTCAAGAAAAACTATTTGTAACGGATATCTAAAATATCTGTTTGAACGGTTTGCCAAGGTCATAAGCCGTCCCGGTTGAGATGATCTTGCGGAGCATATGGGATTGTTGTTACAGGTTCTGCCGGACGAAACGATAAGGGGCGGGAGCTGTCTGAGCGAAGCGAGTTCTTCCGACCCAAGTGCAGTCCGGCCTAGAACGTGTCGACAGTCCCATCCTGGCGACAAAAGATTATCCGGCCGGGACGTCAACCCCTATCCTATCATAATGTCAGACTTTACGACAGGCATACAGCGGGGGGCTATATTTGTCCGATCTATTTCTGCCTTCTCAAGAAATTCAATTATCATCTATTCAGTCAGAGATCTAAATCCGAAAAAACTTCACCGGCAGGGAACTATGGCTGGTATCTAAAACTTTTTTTCAATAAATCTATTTTTCCAATAATCCGGATCTCTATAGAGATTCATAACGGCCAGTATGAATATCTGATTGGAATCCATGGTATAGAGAACACCATAAGGGAATCTTTTTGTTAAACTTCTTCTAACGTCATGTCCTAAAACGATCCATGCTCGCGGATTTTCAATTATTCTTTGTATTGTTGAATAAATTTCAGCGGCAAATTCTGCGCCTAATCCTTTTGAACAATTTTCGTAATAATCAACAGACAGATTAAGTTCTGCCTCTGCTTCAGGATGAAATGAAAAGATCATGTAGAAAGTTTATTCCATACTTTATTAAAAACCTCGTCTCCTGGAATAGCTTTAATTTTACCCGAATAAAGTTCAGAAGCCCGTCGTTTTGCTGTTTCAATCCATTTCTTATCAATCTCAGAATTTGGAGGATTCAAAGTTTTTAAAATTGTATCAGCTATCATTACCCTATCATCCACAGGGAGTGAAATTATTTGTGTTATCAATTCTTTTGTATTCATAATAAATATCCTGATAAAAATTTATTGTAATCAAACTATAGATTTAATTACAATAAAATGCAAGTTCAGGAAGCCGAACAAAGATCAAGCAGGATTGCAGCATGGGCATTCATCTGCCCGATCTATTTATGGGTCAGATTACGGGTCAGACTCAGGATGTGGCGTTCAGATTTTTCAAAGGGAAGTTCATAGGGATGTGTGTGTATATGAAACTTTTCCAGGATATCCCGGGTGATCTCATTTTTTGATGTTTTCCCTTTCATGGCATGCAGACAGCCGTCAGGCTTTAAAAACGGTATACTTAAATTGACAAAATCGGAAAGCTCACTGAAGGCCCTTGAAATGACCGCATCAAACCGGCTGACATAGTCTTGATCAGCATGCAGGTCTTCCACCCTGGCATGAACTGCCTCTATGTTCTCAAGATTCAATCGACGAATCACATCCTTTAAGAAAGAGACTTTTTTGCGGGAAGCATCCACCATCAGTATGTTCAATGACGGATTCATGATTTTAAGCACAATCCCGGGAAAACCGCCGCCGGACCCCATGTCCATGACTTTTTGTCCGGATGAAAAAAGCATGACAGCTGCAAGACAATCCATAAAATGTTTTTCAGCCACTGCCAGAGGGTCCGTGATTGCGGTAATATTGATTTTGCTGTTCCATAGCAGCAGATGTCGGGCATGGACTTCCATCATTTTTGCCTGATCGCTGGATACTCTAACCCCAAGCACATTTGCACCTGCAATTAAATGAGGGTTGAATCTGTCGAAAATTTTGATGGGTAAATGATGCAAAATATAGAGTTTTGGGTTGACAAATTAACAGGTTAAAGATAGTATTCTTTGTTTTAATAAAGCTAATTACAATTTCGAGAATACATTAACAAAATCGTAATAATTTAGCAATCATAAAAATGGCAACGCCTTGACAGACCGGTGCATAAAAAACGGTGTGCAAAGGCAGAATATACATTGATAAGGATGATTTAAAAAATGATCAGAGATTTAGAACGAGTTAGAAATATTGGTATCAGTGCCCATATCGACTCAGGTAAAACCACATTGACCGAACGTATATTGTTTTATACGGACAGAATTCATAAAATCAATGAAGTCAGAGGAAAAGACGGCATCGGTGCGATCATGGATTCAATGGATCTTGAAAGAGAAAGAGGCATCACTATTGCTTCGGCTGCAACCTACTGTGAATGGGCAAAACATAATATCAATATTATTGACACTCCGGGCCATGTGGACTTCACCGTTGAGGTTGAGCGCTCTTTGCGGGTTCTGGACGGCGTTGTTCTTATCCTGTGTTCTGTGTCCGGTGTGCAGTCTCAGTCCATCACAGTTGACCAGCAGATGAAACGGTATAAAGTCCCCTGTATTGCTTTTGTCAACAAATGCGACCGTTCCGGAGCCAATCCTTTGAAAGTGGCCAAACAGCTCAGAGACAAGCTGGGTCACAATTCAGTCATGATGCAATTGCCCATAGGACTTGAAGACAAACATGAAGGTGTGATTGATCTGGTGGCCATGAAAGCGTATTTTTTTGAAGGTGATAATGGCGAAAAAATGGTCACCAAGGACATTCCGGAACAATATATGGCCGAAGCGGTTGCTGCCAGAGAACAGATGGTGGATGCGGTTTCATTGTTCTCAGAAGATTTGACCGATGCCATTCTTGAAGAAAAAGAAATCACAAAAGAACTTATTATGGGTGCTGTCAGAACCGGAACGATTTCGCGGGAAATGACCCCGGTTTTTCTTGGTTCCGCTTACAAGAACAAAGCGGTCCAGCCCCTGCTCAATGCGGTCATCGACTACCTGCCCTCTCCGCTGGATATTGAAAACGAAGCCATTGATATGAGTAACAATGAAGAAACCGTTATCCTTGAAAGCGCCTTTGACAAGCCCACCGTTGCGCTGGCCTTTAAGCTTGAGGACGGCCAGTATGGTCAGCTGACCTATATCCGGGTTTACCAGGGATGCATCAATAAAGGCGACACATTGATCAATTCAAGAGATGGCAGAAAATTCAAGGTCGGCCGTCTGATCCGGATGCATTCCTCCCAGATGGAAGAAGTCGATGCTGTTCCTGCAGGACACATCGGTGCCATGTTCGGTATTGACTGTGCATCAGGCGATACCTTTGTTGATCCGTCCATCAATTATTCACTGTTGGCCATGCATATCATGGAACCGGTTATCTCCTTATCCATTACACCCAAAGATAATAAAGCCCAGATCAATATGTCAAAGGCGCTTAACCGCTTTACCAAAGAAGATCCGACATTCAAGACATATGTGGATCATGAAACCGGTGATACCATTATTCAGGGTATGGGAGAACTTCACCTTGAAGTGTATATTGAAAGAATGAAGCGCGAATATGCAGCAGAAGTAATCACTGGCCAGCCAAGGGTTGCCTACAGGGAAACCGTCACCAAAAAAGCGCTTTTCAATTATACCCATAAAAAGCAAACCGGCGGTGCGGGTCAGTTCGGCCGTGTATCAGGATTCATGGAACCCATTGAAGATGATTTTGAATTTGTGAACAAGGTTACGGGCGGAAGGATTCCCACCAATTATATCGGTGCCTGTGAACAGGGATTCAAAGGCTGCATGGCCAAAGGCCCCAAACTGGAATTCCCTGTTACCGGTATCCGGATCACCCTTGAAGACGGCGCTTATCATGCGGTTGACTCTTCTGACATGGCTTTTAAGGCAGCTGCAAGAGGCGGTTTCCTTGAAGCATATGAAAAAGCAAAACCGGTTATAAAAGAACCCATTATGAAAGTGGTGATTGAAACACCCAACGAATTCCAGGGTGCCTGCATGGGCCTTATCAACCAGAGACGCGGAATTATCCAGGGGTCCCAGGAAGAAGGCGTGATGTCGGTTATCGAATCCCAGGTTCCGCTTTCTGACATGTTCGGTTTTTCTACAGTACTGCGGTCTGCAACCCAGGGCAAAGCCCAGTTTACCATGGAATTTTCAAGCTACAAACAGGTACCGCAATCCATTGCCGATGAAATTGCCAAAAAGAAACTGGAAGAAAAATCATCTAAAAAATAATAGGACTTATATAATAAATAGAGAGGGAATATGTTAAAAAAAGATCTCATTTTCAAAAGCCCGGTTTCAAAAACCATCGGGATTGAAAATATACGGGATGGCAAATTCGGAGCAGTTCTTTCAAGAGCCGGTGTTGGTAAAACCAGTTTTCTTGTTCAGATTGCCCTGACCCAGCTGTTATGCGATGAAAAAATTCTCCATGTCAGCCTTGATGACTCCATGGATAAAATAAATTTAAGATACAAAGAAGGCTATGCCAATCTTATTGATCATATCGGTTATGTTGATCCCCAGAAAGCGGTCAGACTGTGGGAAGACATCAAACCCAATAAAGTGGGGATCAGCTACAATGATTCCACCTTTGGCACATCAAAAATTTTTGATTATCTGAAAAGCTTTAAAAAAGCAGATCTTATCCTTCCGACGATCATCATTATCGACGGATTAAATTTTGATAAGGATGTGACACAGATTCTGGATGAACTTCAAACTCTGAATAAAGAATTTGGCGTATCCTTCTGGTTTTCAATGAAAAATCACAGAGAAGAAGAGCTGTGCGAAGATGGTTTCCCCATCCAGCTTGAAAACCACAAAGATCGGTTTGACAAAGCAGTTCTGCTTCAGCCTGTGCAAGACAAGATTGAAGCAGTGATTCTCAAGGACGGAGACAGAACAAATCATAGATGCCAGCTTGACCCGGCAAATATGATGGTGCTTGACGAAGAATAGATTTCTTTTTTTTTCTGATCATAACAGCCATTGACGCAATGATGATTATTTTTGTGTCAATGGCTGTTTTTTTAAAAGCGACTGACTCACCCACCGGCGAATAAAATTTTCTATAGCCTGATAGACTCTTTGCACATCATCCCCAAGCAGAATGCCATGACGGTCATAATCAAACATATAATATTCCTTAAACTCAGATCCGATATTCTCGAAAAGTTTTGAGGTTCCTCTGGGATTGACCACCGGATCTTTTCGGGATTGCACCACCAGCGTGGGCAGGGAAATATTTTTTAATTCAGGCTCAAGGCTTTCCATGAGTTTTTCAAGCTGGAGTATCCCTGCAATCGGGTTTCTGACATAATTGATATGGGGATTTTCCGGTGAATTTGCAATGTATTCCTTGGCAATGGAATCCAGACGAATCAATTTAATCATTGAATTCCAGGCATCCACTGCCGGTACAAAATACGATCCCAGATCCTTCAGACGCATGGGCGGAGCCACGGCAAAAACAGCGATAGCATCCGCAGCTTTTGTGGCCAGTTCAAGTGCAAGGCCCGCTCCTGTTGAAAAGCCGCCGATCACGATTTTTTCACAGGTGTGCTTAAGAATGATATAACCTTCTTCAACCGATTCAATCCATTGTTTATAGGTCGTGCGGGCCAGATCTTCGGGTGCTGTGCCATGCCCTTTAAGCCGGGGAACATACACAGTATATCCCTGGGCATACAGATACCGGGCAAAGGATTCCATCTCTTTTGGTGCTGCCATATAACCGTGAATGAGCAGAATACCTGCCACAGCATTATCATGTTTTAAAAAAACGGGGCGGCCTACCCGTTTTTTTTTGGATTCTTCTTCAATATAAAAATCATTGTAATCATTTGAAAAATCCACTTCAATTTTTTCCATAATCGTATCTTTTACAAGACTGAGTATTTCATTACGGGATTTTTGTGCAGTCTGCTTTAAAAATTTTTCAACGTCTCTTAAAGGCTCCACCTCATTTGCCATCACCAGGATCGGGTTTTCAATCCGGATCGTATGAAAATCGGATGGGGTAACAAACCGGGTCTGATCCTTGAAAATCCGGTTATTTTCAATTTTTATCACACCGGTATTGCAGGCAATGGCAAAAAAATCTTCAAACCGCTTCAAGCGGTCATCAATTAAGAGGTGAGACTGATTTTTATAAAAATTATCTGAGACAAAAATTTCCCTTTGGGAGGTCAGCCATGCAATGGCATAATATACCTTGCATTTAAATTCATAGATATCAATACCTTCAGGCCGGTATGGAAAATGTTTTAAGACACATGCAAGCACATGATCGTAATTGAGGGTGGTCATGGCATATACAGCAGCCATATATTTTTCCATGATCTGTATTGAAAACTGCCTGAAAATCTGTTTTGAACTGATATCATCATCAAACCGGATTTTACGCCTCACCGTCAGCATGCTTTCAATATAGGGCTCATTCAAATAGGATTTGATTTCAATCGGTTTTCCAAACCGGATATTGATATTGACATTGGAGAACAGCATGCTGCCTTCTGTCATCAATTCATCCATCACCCGCTTTGAAGGATCTTTCATCACGATCTGGGCAATTCTGCTTAAGATATTTTCTTTGGGACTTGCCGGGTAATACGTAATATTTACAGGAACAATATGGGTCTGCCCTTCCAGGACCTGATCAATATTTTTAATTTCAAGAGAGGCCATCAGCCGCTCAAATTCAGGCTCCTTCATATCCCGCAGTCGCCTGAGACGTTCCCTGTAAAATTCAGTCCTCAGTGCCACTATGGCAGCCCCGGTTCGGGGTCGTTTAAACACTTCTTCATCCCTTACAGCAAACTGGTCTTTTGACATCAATTTTTTATTTTTAACCATCATGCCTTCAGGAAATATAATCCACTGGACATCTCCGGAAAGCAGTGTTTTTAATATCAGCTTGTCCCGGTTTGGATCTTTTGTGGAAACCGCTCCCAGATTATTTAAAAATCCCTGAAGAATGGATATCTCAAATATTTCTGCAGCTGCAAGAGACCATATCTCTTTATGGGTGATATTGTGGATATGATATGGCAGGAATATGGTTTCAATTCGGGTGAAATGATTTGCAGTGAATATTACAGACCCTTCAGGAATATTTTCTTTGCCTGAAATTTTAATGCTTGCCTTGGAAAAACCGGAAAAGGTTTTAAGCGTATAATTTGATAAACCAAACGCAAATCTGTTCATTTTACATCCTTTGAAAACAGGATTGTTAATCAATGGAAATTATTATATAAACAACCCTATCAATAATATAGTGTGATGATATAGTATTGACCTTGAAGACAATAATACTTAATGTAAGTTTTTTGTCAAAGACAATTATTTTTGTATTTATTAAACATCGGAGGCCTGTTTGTATTCCAAAATATTAATACTGAATTTTCCGGCAGAAATTACCCAAAAAGCACTTGTTTGCCAGCTTACAAAAAAATTTGACCTTCTGTTCAATATCCTGAGAGCAAATATTTCCAATAAGAAGGAAGGATATATGGTGATTGAAATCTCTTCTGCATCCAAAGCCGCCTTTAACAAAGGCGTCACCTTTTTAAAAGATCAGGGTGTTACTGTTTCCTCTCCGGAACACCAGATCTTTAAAAATGAGGAGATCTGCACTCACTGCGGTGCCTGCACAGCAATTTGCCCGACTGAAGCTCTTTATATCAAACGTCCTGAGATGGAAGTCATCTTTGACAAAGATAAATGCACGGTGTGTGAACTGTGTATCGTTACCTGTCCCACCCGTGCCATGGGTCTGTTTACTTCAGACAGTCAAAAAGTTATCTGATAATGAAAGATCCGGTTGTAGCAGTGGCCCTGAGCGGTGGAATTGATTCACTGGTATCAGGGTTTCTTTTAAAACAACGATATAAGGATATATTCGGCCTTCATTTTACAACCGGCTATGAAAAACGCCATATTGATCCTGGCATGCTTGAAAATCAACTGGGATTTCCCGTCTTTGAAATTGATCTGTCAGATATTTTCGAACAAAATGTTGTTCAATATTTTATAAAAACATACCTTGACGGGAAAACACCCAACCCCTGCATTATCTGCAACAAAAAAATCAAGTTTGGCACCCTTTTGGAAAACGCATTCCAAAAGGGTGCGGATTTTCTGGCCACAGGTCATTATGCCACGGTTGTCAATTCCATCAGTTTCCCGGACAGACGGATTTCAACGCCCTATCTGGAAAAAGGAAGTGATCCGTTAAAAGATCAGTCATATTTTTTATCGCTTTTATCTGCTGACCAGCTTGAACATATTTTATTCCCCCTTTCCGGGATGACCAAAGAACAGGTCCGGCAAACCGCAAACTCCAACGGCATCACCCCCCTTTTCCCAAGTGAGAGCCAGGATATATGTTTTATCCATGACAATAATTTCAGCGCTTTTATTGTAAACAAACAAAACCACACACCTGAACCGGGAAAAATTAAAGATTTAAGTGGAAAAACAGTCGGGCATCATGGAGGGCTTCACAAATATACCATAGGACAGCGCCGTGGACTCAACTGCCCTGCAAGCCAGCCCTATTATGTCAAACATATTGATATCAAAAACAATGTCCTGACCGTATGTTTTAAAGCGCAGCTAAACTGCAAAGCGCTTGCAGTAAATCAAATCAACTGGAATTACCCGGACCCTCCTCCGGTGGACGATATGATCACAAAAATACGATACAGCCATAAAGGCGCTGCATCCCGACTGACCATTGACGAAAACGCTCTTGGAAACATTATTTTTGACACCCCTCAAAACGCAGTGACCCCTGGTCAGGCAGCTGTTTTTTATAAAGACAGAAGAGTTCTGGGCGCAGGCATTATCCAATGAAAACATTTTATATCAAAACACTGGGCTGCAAGGTCAATCAGTATGAAAGTGATGGCATCTGTTTATCCCTTGAAAAAAAAGGTTTTGAAAAAACACAGGATGCGTCCTGTGCAGATATTTATATCATCAACACCTGTGCGGTGACATCAAAAGCCGGCATGCAGTCCAGGCAGGCCATCCGGAAAATTATCAGGGAAAACCCCCGGGCAAAAGTCATTGTAACCGGATGTCATGCCCAGACAGATCCGGACCAGATCAAAGCCATTGACCATGTTGACCAGATCATCAGCCAGTCAGACAAAACAAAGATTGCCACACATATTCTGGATATATGCAGCAAGCCAGATGCCTTCCCCTTTAAACCCGCAGATCACACGGCAAAAAATTATTTTCACAGCTTTGAGGACACTGTAAAAGGTGAAATGACCCGGGCATACCTGAAAATCCAGGATGGATGCAATGCCTTTTGCACCTACTGCATTGTCCCCTATGCAAGGGGCTCTTCTGTGAGCATGCCGCAGGATGAGGTATTTGCGCATTTAAAAAACCTGAACCGGGACGGGGTCAACGAAGTGATTCTCACCGGTATTCATGCAGGCATGTACGGCCTTGATTTGCTCCCGAAATCCTCCCTGCTGGATCTTCTGGAAAACATAAATGCTCTTCGCCCGGTTCACAGAATACGGCTCAGTTCCATTGAACCCGGTGAAATCAATGACGGCATCATCAGGCTTGCAGGCTCTGGCAATATCTTGTGTGATCATTTCCACGTTCCGCTTCAGTCCGGTGATGACGATATTTTAAAAAAAATGAAGCGCCATTATACTGCAGCCATGTTTGAAAATACCATCCTTAATATCCATGAGCAATTACCCCTTGGTGCCATTGGAATTGATGTGCTGGTCGGATTTCCGACGGAAACTGCAAAACAGTTTGAAAACACCTGTAAGCTGATTGAAAAACTGCCGATTTCCTATCTCCATGTTTTTCCGTTTTCTGCCAGAAAAGGAACACCTGCCTGGCATTTTAAACCCAAGGTCAACTCGCAGGAGATCAAGGACCGCTGCGCCCTGCTCAGGCAGCTGGGCAAAGAAAAGCAGCAGACCTTTATACAAAAAAATCTGAATAAACCTCTTGAAGGGCTTGTGCAGAATGTCCATGATGCGAGGACAGGCAGGATAAAGGCCATGACCTCCAACTACATGACGGTCCTGCTGGACAAACGTCAGGATTTAAAAGGAAAAATCGTGAACATAATCCCTGAAAAATTCGAACCGTCTTTTGTGATCAGCGGGAAAATCATACCGTAACTGTTTCCACCCCGCCTTAAAAGACCTAAAAACCGCGTTCTTTTCGGATCATATCATAGGCTTCCTGAATTTCCCTGAATTTATCATTGGCAAATTTAATAAATTCTTCAGGAAGTCCTTTTGCCTGGATTTTATCCGGATGAAATTCTGTAACCAGTTTCCGGTACTGCTTTTTTATTTCTTCATTTGATGCAGTTTCATCACATTTTAATACCGCGTAATACGGATTGCTCTGTTTCACATATTTTGACTTAAGCCGTGTATAATCAGAGTTGGAATAATTAAAAATCCGGACAGCTGACAAGAGCATCCGCTCTTCTTCCGTGGAGGTTTTCCCGTCAGACGCAGACACACGCAGCAAAATATCCATCATCAGGTCGATGATATGCGGCTGGGTATTAAATACAGAATAAAACTGGGTGGCAAATGCTTCAAACGGCTCAGCAGAATTTACTGCCTGTCTGAAGATGTTAATGGCTGTCTGCTGACCTTCTGTGTCCAGCCCGAGATCATGTTTCATAAATTTTTCAACAACATGAATTTCATTATCTGTAATTCTGCCATCTGCTTTACTGATCTTTGCCAGCATTGAAAAAGCTGCTGTAAAAAATACCAGTTGCGCCTGTTCATTAGAAGACAGGGTGGTATACTGTGCTCCGGGTCGAGAAGACAGGTAAATGGCTTCTTTTTTATCAACAAAGGTATGGCCGAATGCTGCCCCTGCTATCGCACCCAAAGGACCTCCCAGTGCAAACCCGATTGTTCCGCCGATCATTTTTCCAAGCCAGCTCATCATGTATCCTTTTAAATATCCGTTCAAATTATAAATCAAAATCCTTGTATCATTTTTAAAGTTTATATATATAATCACAAAAGCCTGATGCGTCAAACTTTTAACCAACCGGTATTAACCAAATGGTTTCAACTAAATGGGCAATTGCTAACTATGCTGCTAAAAAAAACAATTGGTATACTCATCATTCTTGCAAATATTGGCGGAATCGGATTTTTAATTTTTCTGCTGGTCATGGCCCTGAAAGAGAAGTTTTTTTCAAAAGAGCATTCTGAAGATGCCCTTGATATGACTTCTGCTGAAAAACCCCATCCCAAAATTGCAAACAATGATATTGTTCCTGATGAGGATGACCTGTTAAAAGATATGGATTTATCAGACCTTGATAATCTTAATCTTGATGATTTTGACTGATGACTTTGACTTGCGGTTTGTATTAAGGAGGCCTTTATATGAAACATTCATTATATTGTTTATCCATACTGCTGGTTAGCTGTTTTCTTTTTGCCGGCTGCGGCGCTGCAGTTCTTGGGGGAGCAGCCTATGGCGGATATAAAGGCGTTACAGACAAAAGAACAGTGGGCACCATGTTTGATGATACCGTGATTTCTTCCACGGTTAAAACCAAAATGATTTCAGATGAATTTGTAAAGGCCCGGCATATTGATGTGGATGTTCTCAACAGCGTGGTATATCTGATCGGTGTGGTAGAATCCGAGTCACAAAAAAGGATGGCTGCAGACATTGCCCGGAGCGTTGACGGTGTAAAAAACGTTGAAAATCAGCTCATGGTCGGGAAAACAACTGCAGGTCAAACACTTAATGATGCCATCCTTACCAGCAAAATCAAAACACAATTAGTTAAAGATCCGGATATCCGGTCAACAAACATTGATGTGGATACCACCAACAATGTTGTGACGCTCACAGGTATCCTTGCCTCTGAAAAAGAAAAAAGCAAAGCCATTGGAATTGTTCAGAAAGTCAGCGGAAAAAAACAGGTGATTGACAACCTGAAAGTCAAAAATTAATTCTGGTTTTTCTTCTGCCAGGATTTATTTTTCTTTGGTTTTTCTTTAACTTGTGCACAACGGGTTTCAACAGTGCCCTGTCCGGTCAGTTTTTCAACCTGTTCAAAAAAGCCAGGATCATTGGAAGCTGAAAAATCCTCCCCCAGTTTAACCAATACCGGTGGCATATCATCCTGAATGGTGATTTTTAAAAAAGCTTCGCATTCTCCGGGATTCATTTCAATTATCGTTTTCAGTTCATCCAGAAGACGTAAATCTGCTGTCCGTGCATCCACCTGAATAAACACACCATTGGTCCATTCACTTGAGGCCTGCTCCACCGGTACAATTTTTTCTGCAATCAGTTTGACCGAATTTTCAGTTTTCTGGATCTGGGCTTCAAGAATAACAATGGCTTCTTCAGACAGGAGGGTATGGATTTGCACATACAAATTCGGGAAAATAACCGTTTCAATACTTCCAAGCTGATCCTCAATGACACAAAACGCCATCATATCCCCTTTTTTTGTTTTATGAAGCTTGAGTATCTTTAAAATCCCCCCCATTCTGATAATTTTTTCATCACAGCTGTCCTGAATCGTAATTGAATTAACAGTGGCATATTTTTTTATACTATCTGCATATTTATCAAGGGGATGACCGGAAATATAAAAGCCCAACGATTCTTTCTCATACTGCAGCAGAACATTTTCATCCCATTCATTTATATCCGGTAATACAGGGGTGCTTACCGGAAGGCGGATCCCCATATCTGAATCAGCAAACAAATCCAGCTGCGAGTCTGCTCTTTCCTTCTGGATTCTTGACCCATGTTCAAGAGCATCTTCTATCACCGCCATCATCTGGCTTCTGCGAGCAGGCGTTGAATCAAACGCACCACATTTTATCAAGGCTTCAAGAACTTTTTTATTGACCTTTCCGACATTTACCCGTTCGCAGAATTTATAAATCGTCTCAAACTCGCCATCTGCTTTTCGAGATTCAATAATGGATTCAATGGCGGCTTCCCCCACATTTTTAACTGCGGCAAGTCCAAAACGGATACAGCCGTCCGACACTATAAAATGTGCATCACTTTTATTTACATCCGGGGGAAGCACCTGGATATCATGGGTTTTACACTCTTCAATAAATTTAATCACCGCATCTGAATTGTTGCGCTCACTGGTCATCAACGCAGCAATAAATTCAAGTGTAAAATTGGCTTTAAGGTAGGCTGTCTGATACGCAATCAGTGCGTATGCAGCGCTGTGGGATTTGTTGAAACCATAGCCGCCGAATTTTTCCATAAGATCAAACAGTTCAGCCGCTTTTTGGGGATCATGATTGTTTTCTTTGGCCCCTTTCATGAAAAGGCCTCTGTGTTCTTCCATCATGGCAGCGATTTTTTTACCCATGGCTTTTCGAAGACCGTCTGCATCCGCCATGCTGTAATTTGCGAGTATGGCGGCAATTTTCATGACCTGTTCCTGATATAAAATCACCCCGTACGTCTCTTTTAAAACAGGTTCAAGCTCGTCAAACAGATACTCAACCTTTTCTCTGCCGTTTTTTCGTTCCACATAGGTTGTGGCCATGCCGCTGTCCAGAGGGCCGGGACGGTATAATGCCACCAGGGCCACAATATCTGAAAAGCTGGCTGGCTTGAGCCGTAAAATCAGATCCTTCATTCCGGAACTTTCAAGCTGGAAAACCCCTGTGGTGTCCGCCCGCTGCAACAGTTCAAATGTTCTGGAATCTTTATAATCCAGATTTAAAAGATCCGGTGGTGTCTTGCCCTGTTTTTTGATCAGTTCAATGCAGTTGTTGATAACGGTCAGATTTCTCAAACCCAGAAAATCAAATTTGACCAGTCCCAGCTTTTCCACATAATTCATATCGAACTGGGTCAGGGTTTCCCCTTCTTTCCCCCTGAATAACGGCAGATATTCATTTAAGGGTTTGTCTGAAACCACCACACCCGCAGCGTGGGTGGACGCATGTCTGGGAAGACCTTCCAGCAGCAGGGCCACTTCCAGCATCTGTTTTTTTTCAGGGGTTTCTTCACATTTTTCCCGGATGGCCGGAACTTCTTCAATGGCTTTGAGCAGATTTTTGGCATTATCCGGTATCATTTTGGCAATTTCATCCACTTCGGACAAAAGAACGCCAATGGCTCTTCCAACGTCCCTGATAACGGCCTTGGCTTTCAGTTTTCCAAAGGTGATGATCTGGCACACATATTCAGGACCGCCATAACGATCAATAACATATTTATAGACCTGATCCCGGCCTTCAATACAAAAATCCACATCAATATCCGGCATGCTGATCCGGGCAGGATTCAAAAACCGCTCAAAAATCAGGCCGTGCTCGATCGGGTCCAGCGCTGTAATACCCATGGCGTATGCAACCATGGAGCCTGCGGCAGACCCCCTGCCCGGCCCGACAGGCACACCAATCTTACGGGAATGCTCAATAAAATCTGCGACAATCAGAAAATAACCCGGGAATCCCATTTTAAGGATGATACCGATCTCATAATTCAGACGTTCCCTGTAAAGTTTTTCATCTATATCCGGGTTTAACGCTTTTATGACAGCAAGCTTTTCTTCAAATCCCTCAGTCGCTTTGAGTTTAAAGATTTCATCTTCAGACTCTTCTTCAGTCCGGGCGTAACGAGGGAAATGATAGGTTTTATCATCAAATTCAACATTACACCTTGAAACCACCTGTCTTGTATTTTCAATCGCCCCGGGGTATTTTCCCAGCGTATCCATCATTTCCCGGGCAGATTTAAAATACAACTGGTCGGAATCAAATTTAAACCGGTTCAAATTGCCCAGCGTTTCTCCTGTCTGGATGCAGAGCAGAATCTCATGGGCCTTGTCATCGCCTTTTGACAGATAATGACAGTCATTGGTGGCAACCATGGGAATTGACATGCGTTGTGAAAGTTCCAAAAGGCCCTGGTTAACCTTGTGCTGAACAGACATGCCGTTTTCCTGGACCTCAAGGTAAAAATTATCTTCTCCAAATGTGTTCAGATAAAACTGTGCTGTTTTATCCACAAGATGTTCATCATTCTGCAGAATGGCTTTAGGGATATCCCCTTTAAGACAGGCTGAAAGCCCGATCAGACCTTTGGAATATTTTACCAGAAGCGCTTTGTCAATTCTGGGTTTGTAATAAAACCCCTGAAGCTGTGCAATGGATACCAGTTTGCACAGATTGGCATAGCCTTCCCGGTCTTTGGCCAGCAGGACCAGATGACTCAATCCCTTGTGATCCATCTGGGTTCTGTCGTTTAATGTCCTTGGGGCCACATACACTTCACACCCGATCACAGGCTTTATGGATGCCTTGCGCGCTTTTTCATAAAATGCAGCTACCCCGAACATGGTGCCGTGATCCGTCATGGACACCGCATCCATGCCGTTTTCTTTACATCGTTCTAATAAAGAATCCAGACGGATGGCACCATCCAGAAGTGAATATTCCGTATGAAGGTGAAGATGATAAAATGGAGATGCAAGCTCGGTCATTGAGTTCTAACTGCTTTCAATTCTGTAGTTTGGCGCTTCTTTTGTAATGATAACATCATGCACATGACTTTCTTTAAGACCGGCTGCACTTATTTTGACAAACTGTGCCTTATCCTGAAGCGCTTTAATGGTTCCAGCTCCCAGATATCCCATGCCGGCCTTGAGTCCTCCAATCATCTGTACAATATTCTCGCGCACTGTTCCTCTGTAAGGGATTCTGCCGACAATGCCTTCGGGTACCAGTTCATCATCTTCATCGGTATCTTTTTGATAATACCTGTCAGAACTGCCCTGTCTCATGGCTTCAACCGATCCCATGCCACGGTATGCCTTATAGGTGCGGCCCTGATAAATCACAATTTCTCCGGGGCTTTCCTGGGTACCGGCCAGCAGACTTCCCAGCATTACTGAATCTGCTCCGGCCCCGAGGGCCTTGGCAATATCACCGGAAAATTTAATGCCGCCATCGGCAATAATGGGAACTCCTGTTGCCCGGGAAATTTTCCGGCAATTTTGAATGGCTGTCAACTGTGGTACGCCGACGCCTGCCACAATCCGGGTGGTACAGATCGAACCGGGTCCGATACCAATCTTGACAGCGTCCACACCTGCATCAATAAGCGCCTTGGCCCCTGCTTCCGTTGCAACATTTCCTGCCACCAGCTGGCAGTCCGGATACGCTGCCTTTATTTTTATCACTGCATCAATAACGTTTTTTGAGTGTCCATGGGATGTGTCAATAACAAGCGCATCTGTTCCTGCTTTGAGCAAAGCGTCAACTCTTTCCATCATATCAGAACCGACTCCGATGGCAGCGCCTGCCCGCAATCTTCCAAAAGAATCCTTGCAGGCATTGGGGAATTTTTTTATTTTTTCGATATCTTTTATGGTGATCAATCCTTTGAGCTTTCCTGCCTTGTCCACCACCAGCAATTTTTCAATGCGATGTTTATGCAGCATAATCTTGGATTGTTCCAACGTACACTTTTCCGGGACAGTGATCAGATTTTCCGAGGTCATGACTTCTCTGGCCGGCCGATTCAGCTGTGTCTCAAATCTTAAATCCCGGTTGGTCACTATGCCCACAAGTTTATCCCCTTCTATCACGGGGATACCTGAAATCCGGTATTTTGCCATGATTTTCAAGACTTCAGAAATAGTGACATCCGGTGTAATGGTAATTGGATCAACAATCATTCCACTTTCAGATTTTTTGACCCGGTCCACTTCAATAACCTGATCCTCAATACTCAGATTTCTATGAATAAAACCCAGACCACCAGCCCTGGCCATACTGATTGCGGTTAATGCTTCAGTGACCGTATCCATTGCTGCACTGACAATGGGAATATTCAGCTCAAGTTCTTTGGTTAACCGGGTTTGTGTCTGGACTTGATCCGGCAAAATTGCTGAATAGTCAGGGACCAGAAGGACATCATCAAAAGACAGCCCTTCTTCAGATAATACATTGGACATAAATAAGCCTCCAGGAGGGAAAAAATGTTTATTCATACTCTCCGGCTGGTCGTATTAAAGGTTTTCGGCACCAGCCGTATTTGAAATTCAAATTAAGTATATAAACACGTTCAATTACCAAATATCTCAATTTTTATCAAGGTCAATTATTTGCAGCCGGTCAGATTAAACCCTATTCAAATCCTGTAGGCGTCATATCATTAAATATTTTCACTTATCTGAAATTTTAGCTTGTTTTACCCGGCATAACTATTATTATGATTTAAAAAAGGACCAAACTTATTGACCACACTATTCAACAACGCAGACAATCAGGATAATAGTCTTTCAGATCAGAATTTTGATACACTTGAAGAAAAATTTCACCGTAAAATCTATGGGGGTTTAAAAGGAGATATCCGGCTTGCAGTTTTAAAAAAAGATCTGTCAGAATTCTGTGCCCGGTCATTTTTATTTTCGGATGTACCTTCCGGTCAAGCACCGCTGAATGTTCTGGATGCCGGTGGCGGTTACGGACCTTTTTCTATTCATCTTGCAGAAATGGGGCATAAACTTACACTCTGTGATATCTCCGAAAAAATGCTTGAAAAGGCAAAAGCCGAATTTGCAAAAAAGGATCTGGCCATTGTGCCTGAGTTTCTGCACTGCCCGATTCAGAAACTGGATAAAAATCATAAAAACAAATACGATCTGGTACTTTGTCATGCTGTTCTTGAATGGGTTCAAACCCCGAAAGACATACTTTCTCACCTGTATGAATATTTAAAAGCTGACGGAATTTTATCCTTAACCTTCTATAATATCAACGGAATGATTTTTAAAAATCTGTTGCGGACAAATTATAAAAAGATTCTAAAACAAGACTATACCGGATGGCCGGGAAGCCTGACCCCGACACACCCGCTTGAATCTGAACAGGTGTTGTCCTGGCTGAAACAGCTTAAATTTGAAATCCTTTGCCATAGTGGTATCCGTGTTTTTCATGACTATATTCTTGACCTGGTTGACAAAAACAAATCCCCACAAACCGTACTGGATCTGGAAGTGCAATTTTCGAGAAAAAAGCCTTTCCGGGACATGGGCAGATACCAGCATATCCTGTGTAAAAAATAAAACTGTGCATTGACACAAACCTGATTTGCTTATAGGTTAAACAGATTATGCTGCTGAAAATCAATCCGGATAATCCCCAGGAACGACAGATCAACATTGCTGTTGACCTGATAAGACAAGGGGGTATTGTTGCCTACCCCACTGATACTTTCTATGGTATCGGCTGTGATATCATGAACAAAAAAGCCATTGAAAGAGTGTATGCCATAAAACAGCGGGACAAAACCAAACCCTTCAGTTTTATCTGCCCGGATCTTAAAGACATTTCCCAATATGCCAAGGTTTCCAATTTTGCCTATCGGAACATGAAGCGGCTTTTGCCCGGTCCTTACACCTTTATTCTGTCCGGTTCAAAGCTTGTTCCCAAAATAATGCTGACCAAAAGAAAAACCGCTGGCATAAGGGTTCCGAATAATAATATCGCCTTAGCCCTTGTATCCGGGCTTGGCAATCCGATTTTATCCACCAGCGCATCCTTCCCGAAAGCAGGTCTGTTTGAAGATCCTTCCTTGCTCCATGATTTTCTGGGCCACAGCATTGATGCTGTCATTGATGGCGGACCCGTTCCCGGAAAACCTTCCAGTGTCATCTCTTTAATTGATGACATACCTGAAATTATCCGTCACGGTGCCGGAAATATTGATATCTTTGAATAAGGTATCAGCCAGTTTTTTAATAAATGTCATCCTGTCTTCTTTAAGATAGACCGGAATTATTTTTCCTTTTATATTGGCAAGCTCTCCTGCCATCTGAATGGCATCTTCCAGATTGCCCAGGCTGTCAATGAGGTTTAATGTCAGCGCTTTTTGTCCGGTATACACCCTGCCGTCCGCCAGCACTTCTATTGTTGGAACTGGAATTTTTCTTGCAGCGGCGACATCTGTTACAAATTGCTGATGCAGCTCATCCACGAGCGACTGAAACATTTTTCGTTCAGCGTCTTTTAATTGTCTTAAAGGGGAACCCATATCTTTAAATTCACCGCTTTTAATCACCACAGGAGATATCCCTATTTTTTTTGCAATCTCCATGATGTTGGCATATTCCATGATCACTCCGATGCTGCCGGTAATCGTGCCGGGGTTGGCAAAGATTTTACTGGTTGCACAGGCGATATAATAACCGCCTGAAGCTGCAACCGATCCCATTGAACTGACAATTAATTTATCTTTTTTGATTTTATTGATTTCACGGTATATTTCCTGGGACGGTCCGATGCCGCCTCCTGGAGAATCGATTCGCAGAACAATGGCTTTAATCCGCTCATCTTCATGAAAGGTCTTGATGTCATTTATAATTTTCTTTGAGGACAGAATCACGCCTTCAATTTCAATGACCCCGATATTTCCCTGACCTTTATCATAGACTTGTGAATATGCAGACCCCATCATCCGTGTCCCGGCCAGTGCAAGCAATAGAAACCCGATAATCACAAGGGTACAGCACGATGATATCATGATGAAAAAAAATAAAACCGGATGTCTTCTGGCAAACATATCAGTTCCCTTCAGGTGAAAAATAAATTAATAGAAAAGGGCCGGTTCACGCCATGGTGGACCGGCCCTGTAATATAGTCTAACGGTTGGAAAACACTAAACGATCTAATTTAGTTTTATTCGTTTTTTGATTCCGCATCAGCAGTATCCGTTTGATTCCCCTGAACTTTTTTTGCTTCAATCTGCTCTTGAATATTGTTTCTCAGGATTTCACCAAAAGAAGATGTTGCAGGTTTCATATTCTTTGCAAATTCTTCAAGATATTTGCTGTCATCCTCTTCATCAAGAAGTCGCTTGATTGAAAGACCGATACGCCGCTCATCGGAATTGATGTTCATCACTTTTGCAGTAATGGTATCGCCGATCTGATAATGTTCTTTGGGGCTCTTGATATTTTCCTTGCTGATTTCAGAAACATGGACCAGGCCTTCGATGCCTTCTTCAAGTTCCACAAATACACCGAAATCCGTCAGGTTAGTGATAACACCGGAAATTTCTTTGCCCACTTCATATCTCTGGGCTACAGATTCCCAGGGATCTGCCTGGGTTTGTTTAATTCCAAGAGAGAACCGCTCGTTTGCTTTATCGATATCCAGAACAACCGCCTGGATGGTATCATTTTTCTTATACACCTCAGATGGATGTTTGATGCGTTTTGTCCAGGAAATATCAGAAATGTGAACCAGCCCGTCAATATCATCGTCAATTCCGATAAACAGACCAAATTCAGTAATATTTTTGATTTTACCTTCGATAATGGTTCCCACAGGATATTTCTGGGAGATCACTTCCCAGGGGTTGTCAACGGTTTGTTTGATACCCAGTGAAATTCTTCTGTTTTCCGGTTTAAGATCCAGAACAACCGCTTCAACTTCCTCTCCAACAGTGACCATCTGGGAAGGATGGCGGATTTTCCGGGTCCAGGACATTTCAGAAACATGGATAAGACCTTCAACACCTTCTTCCAGTTCGATAAAGGCACCGTAATCTGTCAGACTCACAACCTTGCCTACAACCTTTGAATCCACAGGGAATTTATCCACTGCAGTTGTCCAGGGATCCGGAGTCAACTGTTTCATGCCAAGAGAAACTCTTTCTTTTTCAATGTCAAAGGAAAGAATCTTGACATTGATCTTGTCTCCGACAGAAAACAGTTCTGAGGGATGTTTGACACGACCCCAGGAAATATCAGTAATATGCAGAAGACCGTCAACGCCGCCAAGATCAACAAACACACCGTATTCGGTAATGTTCTTGACAATTCCTTCCATAACACTGCCTTCGGCAATGGAATCAAGGGTTGTTGTTCTGAGTGCATCCCGTTCTGTTTCAAGAAGCACTCGTCGTGAAAGAACAATATTGTTTCTTTTCTTGTTATATTTGAGAATTTTGAATGTATAGGTTTTATTAACCATTTCATCCATATTGCGAATAGGCCGCAGATCTGCCTGGGAACCGGGCAGAAAACCCAGCAACCCGATATCAACGGAAAAACCACCTTTAACCCGGCTGGTAATTACGCCTTCAATGGTTCCATCTGCATCATAAATGTCTTTGATCGCATCCCACACTTTAACTTTTTTGGCTTTTTCATGGGACAAAAGGACAGTTTCTTCCTCTTCATCCCAGACTTCAATCATCACTTCAAATTTGTCGCCCACTTTGACCTTGATGTTGCCGTCTTCATCAATGAATTCCCGAATAGAGATTTGACCTTCAGACTTGTAACCCACATCGACAAGAACCATGTTCCTGCCCACGGAAATTACAGTACCTGTAACAACCTGGCCCTCTTCAAATTTTTTAAGACTGGATTCATAAATACCCAGAAGCTCTTCCATTGTTTCTTGCCCCGTAAGTTCAGACAAGTTGGTTCCATGTTTCTCTAAGGTTTCAGTATTCATTTTTTGATTTTTGTTTTCTTCAGAAATGTCGTTCATTAATATTAATCTCCCCTAATCGTATTTTGAACTTTTCCAAGTGTGAGTGCATACGCAGACAAATGGACAAGTACAATTCGCCTTTATACCAAACGCAACTGGATAAATCAATAAAATATTATATTTTTCAAGCCGCTCTAATTATTTTGATCATCATATCCACGACCTGATTTATGGTCAGTGACGATGAATCAATTTTTACAGCATCATCAGCGGGTTTCAGCGGCGCAGACTGTCTTTGAGAATCATTTTCATCTCTTTGGGCCATTTGTTCTTTCACCTGGTGGATATCTTTTTTATCACCACACATTTCATCGTATCGTCTTTTTGCACGAATATTCAGATCGGCAAAAAGAAAAAATTTAAACGGGGCCTTCGGAAAAACAACAGTTCCCATATCTCTTCCCTCAAAAACAGCATCATTGTTTTCGGCGATATTTTTCTGGATTGAAAGAAGCGCTTTGCGAACTGCAGGCTTTGCAGAAGACGAGGATGCCAGCATCGTCACCTGAGGGGTTCGTATTTTCCCGGAGATATCCTTGCCGTGGGAAGTTAAAATAAGCTGCTGGTTCTCCATGACAAAATTCAGATCAAGCTGACTTAAAAACACCTTAAGATCATGCTCGTTTTCCCAGTCAATACTGTGCTGTAAAATTTCATAGGCCACTCCTCTGTAAAGCGCTCCTGTATCCACATATATGCATCCCAGCTCCTGGGCCAGACGCTTTGCAACTGTGCTTTTCCCCGCTCCGGCCGGGCCATCAATGGTGACAATCTGTCTGTCCATTTATCATTTCCTTCTGGCTCATTTCTTTTCGGATCATCTGGCCTGTTTTTGCAGCACCTGTTTTAATGCATCAATAAATGCACTGTTTTCATCCATTGTCCCGGTATTTATCCGCAGATAGGTATTGTATCCATAGGATTTCATCGAACGGACAATCACGCCATACTGCAGCATATCTTCAAAAACTTTTGTGGCATCTGCTTTTACATTCAGCATAAAAAAATTGGCCTGGGTGGGCAGACATTCAATCTCCATTTTATTTAACTCAGAAAACAGATAGTCCAGCCCGTCATGGGTGGCGGTTATACTCTGATTTAAAAAAATATCATCCTCAAGGGCTGCAACAGCCGCTACCTGTGCAAGACCATTTACATTGAACGGTTGACGGATCCGGTTTAAAATCTGGGCGATCTGTTCATCCATGATACCGTATCCCACCCGAAAACCTGCAAGACCATAGGCTTTGGAAAATGTTCTCAAGGTAACAATGCGTTTATCCTTCAAGGGCCTGGCCAGTGAATTATACACGGCAGCATCACGCACAAATTCGATATAGGCTTCATCAACCACAATCAGCACATCATCCGGAACCTTTTGTGCGAACCTGTTGAAATCATCCGTGGTGATGCTTGCGCCGGTCGGGTTGAAGGGATTGGTAATGAAAACCATCCTGGTTTGGGGAGTTAATTTTTCAATCAATCCATCCAGATTGGTGGTGAAATCCACCAGAGGCACCATTACCGGTTTCCCTTTGGCTGTTCTGACGCTGATTTCATACATTAAAAAAGACGGCAGCGGCATCAGTGCCTCTTCTCCGGGGTTCAGATATCCATGGGCCAAAAGAGCAATAATATCATCTGATCCATTGCCGATCACAATATTCTTTTTTGACACATTAAATTTTTGTGCCAGTTTCTGACATAATTCATGGGGAACAGGTTCAGGATAGCGGTTCATCTGTGACAGATTCCGGATAACCGCATCGTGCACTCTTGGCGAAAATCCCAGGGCATTTTCATTGGATGCCAGTTTGATCACCTTATCCATTTTATATTCGCGCGCAAATTCCTTTAACGGCTTTCCGGCTTCATAGGGCTTGATAGCCTCTATCTGACTGCTGCATTTAAATTTCATGTATTGATTTTCTCCTCGGACTCAAAACAGTATTATTTAGTTAGGATTTGAAATTTTGTCAATGGTTATGTATAGAATAGAATTTATGTCATTATTCAAACGGGAATCATTATGAAAAAATCTATGCCAATGGAAAGCTCAGTACGGTTGGGTCTTGAAAATCTGATTGCTTCACCCCCGCCCTATATGAAAGGAAAAAAACTGGGCCTGCTCTGTAATCCGGCATCGGTGGATGAGCTGTTCACCCATGCCTCTATCCTGATTGACCGCCATTTTCCAGGTCAATTGACCACACTGTTTTCACCTCAGCACGGATTTTATGCAGAAAAACAGGACAATATGATCGAGTCGGATCATTTTATCGAACCGACACTGAATCTGCCGGTTTACAGCCTGTATGGTGAAACCCGAATCCCCACACCAAAAATGTTTGAAAACATAGATATCCTGCTGGTGGATATTCAGGATGTCGGCACACGGGTATACACCTTTATCTACACCGTATCCCATTGCATGGAAACCGCAGCAGCGCTTGGCAAACAGGTGATCATCCTGGACCGGCCCAATCCCATTGGCGGCCTCCAGGTTGAAGGCAACCTGCTTGAACCTGAATATGGCTCGTTTGTCGGACGCTATCCTGTACCCATGCGTCACGGACTGACCATCGGAGAAATCTGCCGGTTCTTCAATGAGCATTTTAATATCGGCTGTGATCTTGTCATTATTCCCATGACCGGCTGGAAACGCTCCATGTACTGGGATCAGACGCTTCGGACGTGGATTCCGCCATCCCCCAACCTGCCCACCCAGCTGTCCTGCATGGTCTATCCGGGCCAGGTTGTTTTTGAAGGCACCAATATTTCCGAAGGACGGGGAACCACCCTGCCCTTTGAACAATTCGGCGCACCTTTTATCCATCCGCAAATTATCAAAGAAGCTGCAGACCCATATATCACCGGGGCATTCCTTCGCATTGCCGGATTTGAACCCACATCCGGAAAATGGTGTGCAAAACCGTGCAGAGGGTTTCATCTTCATGTAACAGATAAAAACAGTTTTCAACCGTATTTTACATCTCTTTTGTTGATGCAGTTGATTCTCAGATATCATGGTGATGAATTTAAATTCAAAGAGCCGCCATATGAATATGAATTTGAAAAACTTCCCATGGATCTTATCCTTGGAAGTAAAACCTTAAGGGAGCAAATAACCGAACAGACAGATATTATGGATATATCCAGATCCTGGCAAAAAGAAACGCAGCTTTTTAAATCGATTTCAGGAAAGTTTTACCAGTATGAATGATGAAAACATGAATACACAGTACAAGCGGATGAGTTTTAAGGGCAACAAGGTCTGGGCAGCTGTAGATGCCAGTGGTGACCTTGCTGTTGAAAACGGCAGTGTATTGATAAAATATAATTTAAAACAGGATTATGAATATCGGGTCAAAGAAGAAAACCTGGAGCCGGAAGACGCCGCAATTGCGGCAGGGAAAAAGGCATCCCCCACACGCAGCAAAAAAAAGCCAACTGCCCCGAAAACCTGTGACAGTCCAAAAACACGGGGCCCTCAGGATTCCGCACTTTTGGATAACTGCATCAGGATTTATACAGATGGTGCATCTTCAGGCAATCCCGGTCCTGCCGGTATCGGAGTGCTTTTACTGTATGGAGAAAACAGAAAGGAAATTTCCCGGTTTATCGGTGAAGCCACCAATAACATTGCTGAATTGACAGCGATAAAAGTCGCACTTGAAGAACTCAAACGCAATGATCTTCCCGTCCGCATTTTTTCGGATTCAAGCTATTCCATAGGACTTTTGACCAAAAGCTGGAAGCCCAAAAAAAATCAGGAACTTGTGGAGGACATCCGTTCATCAATCAAACGCTTTAAAGACCTTTCCTTTATAAAGGTAAAAGGACATTCCGGTATCAAGGAAAATGAAATTGCAGATTATCTGGCAACGTCTGCCATAAAAAAAAGACCTGCTCAGTAAGCAGGTCTTTTTTTTATTAAAATTTTCTTATTTTTCTTCTTCAGTCTCTGCAGGTTCAATTCCCTCATCTTTTTTCCAGGAATCTTTGAGTTCATCAAACCCGAGATAAAGTGCAAGCCCACCACCTAAAAGAAGAATTGGCGGGATCACACCCTGCAGCAGCATTAAAAACTTGTCCAGCCAGACGGCAAGTCCTACAACACCCAGAAGAACCGCAATAGCACCGCCAATTAAAGTTTTCATAATAAGAACCTCCTAAATTTTAATATCATAATGTTTCGTTTAACTATTAAACAGCCCTGAAATTTGTCAATATTGAGTTTTGAAAAAATATCATAGCCCTGCTTTTTTTACAAGGCCATTTTAAGATTGCCATTGTTCACAACCTTTGATAATTAATGGGAGCTACAACACTTGCAACATATTCCTTAAAAGGAACTATAATGAAATTATTTCAAAAGCTTACAAATATGATCATACAAACCCGGGCAAAAATTCGTTCCTTTAGAGACTATCTTCTGGGAAACACCTATGATCATTTTTTATGCGCATATCCTGAAAATTCAGGATATTTTATTAAAAAACTAATCAGAAGGCTGGTCAATAAACTTAATTTTGACAAGCACAATATTGAAAAGATTCAGAATATCGATCCGGAGAATATCATCGTCTATGCCAGCAAAAACAAGCGTATGCTGGATTTTTTATATTATCACACAAAACTCAAATCACTGAACCTGCCCTACCCGCAGATCGGCTTTGACTTTAACTTTTTTTTACTGCTGCCGGTTAAACGGCTGGCACAGATTTTTATCTGCCATGCGGATTATTTTCTGCACCATTTTCATTTTAAAAATACCAACAAATACGATTATGTTATCAGAGAATTACTGAATGGAAAAACCGGTTTTCTTTGCCTGATCGAAGAAGTCGCCTTCTACAAACGGTTTGTTAAATCCGCTCCTGATCCGCTGTATTTACTCATTGAGCTTCAAAGTCAGATTGATAAATCCATTATCATTATCCCGGAAGGCATTATTTATGTCAGCAAACCCATGAGAAGTGATTCTTCTCTTATCGACATCCTGTTTGGCACCCATGAAAAACCAGGTCTTATCAAACGTTTGCTCAATGTTATCCGTCATCCTGAAAAAATCCGTGTGGAACTTGCCACCCCGATCGACCTGAGAGAATTTTTAAACCGGCCCCAGATAAAGCAACTGGCCTCGGAATTCCAGGCGCATAAATTGAGAAGCCATATCGTCGATATTCTGAATCGCCAGAGAAAAAGTATTACCGGACCGATCCTGAAATCAAGGCAGGAAATTACCGAAGATATCCTGACCCAGAAATCCTTGCGCGAATACCTGGCGCAATATGCCCAGGAAAACAATATTTCTTTGAGCAAAACCCATAAAAAAGCCGCAGGCTACATAAAAGAAATAGCTGCCAATTACAACCTGCAGGTGATCAATATTATAAAAACGGCACTGGCATGGGCGTTTAAAAATATTTTTGAAGATCTTGTGCTCAACCAGGACGAAATTAACCGGATGAGGGAAAAATCCATTGATGCACCCCTGGTCCTGGTTCCCTGTCATAAAAGTCATCTGGACTATCTGCTGCTTCCCTATGTCATGTTTATCAATAATATGCCGGCACCGCACATTGCCGCTGGCAAAAATCTTTCATTCTGGCCGCTGGGCCCTATTTTCAGACGCGGGGGCGCTTTTTTCCTGCGCCGGACCTTTCAGGGTGCACCCTTGTATGCCAAAATATTCGCCGCTTATCTGGAAAAACTATTGCATGAAGGGTTTAATATAAAAATATTCATTGAGGGTGGCAGAAGCCGAAGCGGAAAACTGCTTGCGCCCAAACCCGGCGGAATTGCCATGATGATCAATGCGTATCTTAGCGGTGCCTGTAAAAACCTTCACTTTGTACCGGTGTATATCGGTTATGACCGTGTTCTGGAAGAAGATGCCTATCTAAAAGAGATAGAAGGCGGTAAAAAGAATCCTGAAAATCTTAAAGGATTGATTGGTGCCAGAAAATTCTTGAAGAAAAAATATGGCAAGGTATACATGCATTTTGATGAACCCATTTCTCTTATCGATTATATCCAGCTAAATGATGTTGATCTTTCCAAGCTCACCCGGAAAGAGTACATGAAATTTGTTAAAAAATTTGGATACAAACTGATCAATGCCATCAATGCCAGAACTGTGGCCACACCGCACGGTATTATTGCCAGTGCCGTGCTGACCTGCTCGAAAAATTCTTTTTCAAAATTGCAGATTACCGAACGGGTTTCCACCTATATGAATCTTTTGACCTTTTCCAATGCAGAGCTGTCAGATACACTTTTAATCAATCCGGATGCAACACTCAACTCTGTTATCACCCGGTTCATACAGCGTAATTTTATTGAACTTGCTGATGAGGATGAGGGTGAAATTACCGATAACACCCTGTTTATCGTCAAAAGCAATAAACGCGCCATTCTGGACTATTACAAAAATTCAGTAATTTTCTTTTTCTCCAATTTTGCTTATACTGCAATGGCTATTCTTGAAATAGACCGTTTCCAGTTTTCGTCTTCAGATCTGGCAGTAAGATATAAATTTTTAGAAAAAATTTTCATGGATGAATTTTTCTATGATGAAGAGACCACCAGTGAAGAAGAGATTTCAAGATGCCTCAAAGGATTTATAAACGAGGGCATTCTGGTACCGGACACGCAAAATGCGGACACCTATCATATTACATCTGCGGGTCTAAGAAAACTGAAATGGTTTGCAAGATTCCTGCATCCTTTTCTGGAATCCTATAAAACAGCCCTGTTGTATTTTGAAAAATATCCGGCAGACAAGTATGAGGGAAAGGAAAGAATCAAAAAAATACAGGCCAAGGGACAAAAACTGTATAAAGCCAAAGTAATCACTTTAAAAGAATCCTTGTCCCAGATTACCTATACGAATGCGGTGAATTTTTACACCAAAAACGGTGTCAGCGGCTCTGAAGACCATATCAAAATTGAATATTATAAAAATATTATCGACCGGTTGATTTTACTTTTATCATCCTGATTTTTCATGAAAGCGTTCATACTTGCAGCGGGTTTTGGCACACGACTCTTACCCTATACCCGGACCCTTCCAAAACCATTATTCACTCTGTTGTCCAGACCGATTATAGAACATGTCATACACAGGCTTTCAAAAATCGGCTGCACGCAGATCATTATCAACACCCACCATCTGCACCATCAGATTGAACAGTGTATTGATCGTCTTGACCTGGATTTGGATATCAAACTGCTGTATGAGCCTCAGATTTTGGAAACCGGCGGCGGCATTGCCAATGCGAAGCCATACCTTGATGACCACCCATTTTTTGTGATCAATGCAGATATCATTTTTGATATTGATTTAATGCATGTATATGAAACACACTGTCAGTCTAATGCGCTGGCAACACTTGTGCTGCACGATTATGAACAGTTTAATACCGTTGCGGTTGACACGCAGGGGTATGTTTTAAATTTTACCACAAAAACCAACAGTCTTGCCTTTACCGGGGTTCAGGTATTATCCCCGCAAATTTTTAAATATTTTCCCCAAAAAACCAAATTTTCCAGTATTGAAGTTTACGCATCCCTTTGTGCCCGAAAACGTGTCAAATCGTGCATCCTTGAAAACATCTTCTGGTCAGATATCGGAACTGTACACGACTATCAGAAAACATCAGCGCTTTTATTATGTGCTGCCCAATTCAACCTGCCCCTTGAGCAAATAAAAAAAATAAAAATCACCCCGCTGGCCGGTGACGGTTCAGACAGAAAATGGTTTCGGGCAAATGATGAAAACCGGTCTTTGATTATCTCCGATCACGGCATCTGTCTTCCGGGAACCCAAAATGTTGAGCAGTTAAGGGCTTTTATTGATATCGGCCGCCATCTGGCTTCAAAGAAAATTAATGTTCCCAGGATACTTGACCATGACATGGTTTCCGGACTGGCTATTCTTGAGGACTTGGGAGACACGCATCTGGCTGATGTGATCAAAGAAACCGGACAGGATGATGTTGCACTTAAGCTATATAAACAGGTGATTGACCAGCTTATTGAATTTTCAAGCAAAGGGGCTGAAGAATTTAATGCCGACTGGACCTGCCAGACTCCTGCCTATTCAAAAGACTTGATTCTGGAAAAAGAATGCCGGTATTTTCTGGAAAGTTTTGTGAACCAGTATTTAAATCTGCCAATCCCCTTTGACACCTTTGAAAAAGAATTTAATTATATTGCAGACCAGGCCCTGGTTCATGGCCATATGGGGCTGATGCACAGGGATCTGCAGTCTAAAAACATCATGGTTAAAGACAATCAGCTGTATTTTATTGATTTTCAATCCGCACGGACAGGTCCCTTGCAATATGACCTTGCATCTTTGCTGATTGATCCTTATGTTACCCTGAACAATGTGCATAAAGATGAACTGCTGCAGTATACAATTGATAAATTATGTCTGACACAAAAGCAGGCCGATGACTTTACCCACAGTTTTTATTTTTGCTGTCTGACACGAAATCTGCAGTTTTTAGGGGCATTCAGTTTTTTAACGCGTGAAAAACGAAAAATGCAGTTTGAACAGTATATCCCTTGTGCTGTAGATTCACTGAACCGGATTGTCTGCCTGATCGGAACTGAAAAGCTGCCCGGACTGCACAGGCTGGTTCAGGCAATAACAGAACAGATGAAAACACGCAAAGAATTCATTCAGCCATTAAAGGAGTAGATAAATGGAAAAAATAAATATCATGATCAACGGTCTTCCCGGAAACGTTGCAAAAATCATGGCAAAATTTGCCATAACAGATGAACGGTTCACTGTTCTTCCGTTTTCACTTACCGGACAGGATATTCCGGAAACCATCGCTTCAGTGGGCACTCTGGATTTTGAACTGATAAAACCGGATATAAGGGATAAACGAATCAAAGATATCCAGTCCAGATATCCTTTTTTTATTTCCATTGATTATACCCATCCGACAGCGGTGAATGAGAACGCCCGGTTTTATGTCAGCAATCAGATCCCTTTTGTCATGGGAACCACAGGCGGTGACCGCAAGGCCCTTGCCCAGACGGTAGAAGACGGTTCCACGCCTGCTGTGATTGCTCCCAATATGGCCAAACAGATTGTGGGGTTTCAGGCAATGATTGAATATGCAGCACACAATTTTCCCGGATTATTCAAAGGATATTCACTGACAGTCAAGGAAAGCCATCAGAATGGCAAGGCAGATACCTCGGGCACTGCAAAAGCGGTGGTGGCCTCTTTCAACCAGCTGGGGGTTGACTTTCATCCGGATGACATTCAGATGATCAGGGACCCCAAAATTCAGGAACAAGAATGGAATATCCCCAAAGAACACCTTGGGGGCCACGGCTGGCATACCTATACATTGACAGCGCCGGATGGCAACAGCCTGTTTGAATTTAAACACAATATCAACGGCCGGGATATTTATGTCAGCGGTACCTTTGATGCCGTATTCTTCCTTGCAAAAAAAATAAGCCAGGGACAGGTGTCACAAAAAATCTACACCATGATTGATGTTCTGAACAGCAAATAATCATGAAAAGCAACTGCTTTCAGGGCAATTGATTGACACAGACTCAAATTTTATCTTATATTCAGAATCTGTATGCGGCTTGTTCAGAACAGGATGTTTAATATCTTTATCATAAAGGTCAAAACCCATGAAGAATGAAAGATGTGCACGGGATTCCAGTATTACCATTTCAAAAATCATGCTTCCCCAGGATGCAAACCCGGCAGGGATTGTCCATGGCGGTGTTGTTATGAAAGAAATTGACAATGCAGCCGGTGTTGCCGCTGTCAGGCATGCCAGAAAAATATGTGTCACGGCCTCCATCGACCGGATGGATTTTCATAATCCTGCTTTTATCGGTAATCTTCTCATTGTCAAAGCCTGCGTCAACATGACAGGCAATACATCCATGGAAATCGGAGTAAGAGTTGAAGCTGAAGATTTGCTTACCGGAACTGCCACCCATATTGCATCGGCGTATTTAACGTTTGTGGCCCTGGGAGATGACAAACGGCCCACTCAGATTCCACCGTTAAAGCCGGAAACCGATGAAGATAAAAGACGTCAGCGCCAGGCGGTTTCCCGGCGCGAAATGCGCCTTGCTGAAAAAAGAAAGGAAACTGAATGCCATCTGAATTCAAACAAATGCTGAAACCTTTAATTTTCTATATTTTCAGGAGATACATCTTTTGGCAGGAATAAATGAAATCCTTGTTTTAATACTGATTATTACGGGAATTATTATATTGCCCCGGGTGTTCAGGCCTCAGCAAACAAGCGGGAAAAGGAAAACGTCTCTTGCGCAGAATTTAAAGCAGATGTCTGTAAAAATCCGGATCGCTGTCTGTTTAAGTCTGATCTACCCTTTTGCGGCAGCCTTATTTCTCAAGCCCTGGACGTCTGGTCTAAATTTTTTTCTGCTGACCGGCATCCTGCCGGTGATTATCATCTGGTCTGCCATATGGATAATCTCAGGAATCAAAAACGCACCAAAATAAAATTGAATTCTAAATTTTCATGTGATTTCTGAATATCCCCGGCTATTGCTGATCCGGTCTGAACAGATCATATTCCGGCGTCCGGGGTTCAAATGAACAGGATTGAATCAGCCTGTGTTTCAGCCGTGTGTGGCGTTTGAGGGCATTGACCGTTGAAATCGCCATGCCCAGTGCTTTTTTGGTTCCCACCAGCACCACCAGCTTTTTCCCCCGGGTCACCGCTGTATAAATTAAATTTCGCTGCAAAAGCATATAATGCTGAACCGCTATGGGAATAACCACTGCCGGATATTCAGACCCCTGGGACTTATGGATGGACACTGCATAGGCATGCACAATTTCATCCATGGATGAAAAATCATAGTCAATTTTGCGGTCATCAAAATCAATGATAATTTTTTGATTGATAAAATCAATATGGTCTATGATTCCAATATCGCCATTGTAGGTATGTTTGTCATAATTATTTTTGATCTGCATAACCTTGTCGTGAATTTTAAATTCCCTGTTGCCCCGGACAAGACCCTGGGATGAATCATTCAAAATGGCCTGAAGCTGTATATTCAGATTACCCGCCCCGATGACGCCTCTGTGCATGGGGGTTAATACCTGAATATCGTTTAAGGGATGAAACCCGAATTTTTTGGGAATCCGGTCTTTTACCAGGTCCTTGATGGTATTCAAAATATCCTCGGGATCTTCTTTTTGAATAAAATAAAAATTGGCTTTTGAGTCCTCTTTGGCAAGTATGGGAAATTCACCCTTATTGATCCTGTGCGCATTGACCACGATCAGGCTCTTCTGGGCCTGACGGAAAATCGTCTCCAGTTTCACCACATGAAAACACTGGGATGAAATAATATCATTGAGCACATTTCCCGGCCCCACCGAGGGCAACTGGTGTACATCCCCCACCAGAATCAGTGTGGCACCGGCTGGAACCGCCTTTAAAAGATGGTGCATCAATACCGTATCAATCATGGATGCTTCATCGATAATCAAAACATCACATTTCAACGGGTTTGTATCATTTTTCTTGAACCCGAAAATCTGCATGGAATAATCCAGCATGCGATGAATGGTTCTGGCCTTTTCCCGGGTTGCCTCGCTCATGCGCTTGGCAGCACGGCCCGTGGGAGCTGCAAGTAATATTCTGGCACCGGCTTTTTTTAAAATTTTTAAAATTGCATTAATGATGGTTGTTTTCCCGGTTCCCGGTCCGCCGGTAATAATCATCACCTTTTGATCCAAAGATCGTTTTACCGCTTCTTCCTGTCTGGCTGCAAACTGGATGTGTATCTGATCCTTTACCCATGCAACAGCCCGGTCCACATCAATTTTTCTCAAGGTTTTCGGCGCTTTTTTCAGGTTTTCCAGACGTCTGGTAATACGGGTCTCGCAAATATGAAACTGCTTTAAAAATACAAGTTTCTGATTTTCCTGAACCTCATCCATATCCGGATGGATATCCTCAATCACAATACGGTCGGCACTAAATGAATCTGCAATTCCTTTAAATACCAGATCCTGCTCAACCTCAAGCATCTGCTGAATTTTCTGGCACAATTCCAGATAGGGGTAGCAGACATGTCCTTCATCTGCCAGCTGGTTTAAAACATATTCAAGACCGGCTTCTATGCGCTGGGGAGCGTTTTTTTGTATGCCTAAATTATGGGCAATATTATCGGCTGTTAAAAATCCGATACCAAAGATATCCCTGGCAAGCCGGTATGGATTTTCCTTGACAATGCCAATGGCGTCCTGGCCATAGGTTTTAAAAATCTTTGCGGCATAGGCAGGACTCACCCCGTGGGACTGTAAAAAAAGCATGACGGTCCGGACCTCTTTTTGTTCCTCCCAGGCCTGGCGGATCATCTCCACCCTTTTGGTACCAATCCCTTCCACTTGCGCCAATTGCTGAATATTTTTTTCAATGATATCCAGAGAATGAACCCCGAATTTTTGAACAATCCGTTTGGCCATGACCGGACCGATTCCCTTGATCATGCCAGAACCCAGATATTTTTGAATTCCGGCCTGGGTGGCTGGCACAAGGGTTTTATAGCGGGTTACCTGAAGCTGATTACCAAATTTGGGGTGGGATATCCATTTTCCTTCAAGCTCCACAAATTCTCCGGGGACCGGATTCACCATATTCCCCACAATGGTAACCAGATTCTTTTCTTCTTTTACTTTAATACGGCAGACACAAAAGGCTGTTTCCTCACTGGAAAAGGTTACCCGCTCAATATGTCCTTTTAAAACAACCAAAAAAAATATACTCCTGTAAAAAATAAAAGCGCATCCCAAAAGGCTTTTGTATCTATAGCCCTGGGATGCGCTTTATTCAAGTGCAAACACGATGTATATGCTTAGTGGTGGTGAGAATCCCCACTGTCATTCATGGTATCATAAGCAGATTTTATAACAACATAGGTCATTCCTGCCCCTAAAATACCCACAGCATACCATAATCCGCCAAAGAAAATTGCATGCGCCATATCCCATGCCCATTCAAAACAAAATGGAAACATAATTATTCTCCTTCTACCACCGGCTGGGCCGGATAATTAAGTTCTTTTTCCTGGGGAAATACCGGAAGGTACCGGTATGCCAGAGCAATAAACATAATTCCGTATGCAACCGGTAAAATGGTGGTGGCCACTTCCTGCCAGCTTGGAATATACAATGCCCAGGTATCAAAACTCATGACAGGTACCGCCATGACCTGAAGCACCATGACCCACCGGTTCAGACAGACACCGATAACACCCAGAATAATGGCCAGCAGTCTTAAGTTCGAATTTTCACGGGTGGGTTTGTAAATCAGCAGCAATCCGGGAACCACCCCACACAGTACAATCTCGGCAAACAATATCCAGTAGCCGTAAAATGCATTATTGGAGAAAAAATGAGAAAAGGTAAAACCGGAAGCAGGAACTGTAACCGTTGCCCAGTAAATGGTATCAATAATTTTGGCAATGATATAGGTTGTGATCATCCAGCCGGAGATTTTGGCCAGCAGATGAACCGTTTTATCACTGACCAGCTTTTTACCGGTAACCGCTTCTGTAATTTTAGTCACCAGCAGAGTAAAACAGGGACCAAAGGCTGCAGCAGACCAGGTAAACAAAAAGAAGGTCCATGGCCAGATCAACAGCCCTTCACGAAATGCAAAAGGACGTCCGTACATAACACCGGCAACCCCCCCTAAAGATCCTTGATGGAAGAAAGACAAAAAAGCGCCGGTGGCGGCAAACACCGCCATGACACCATGCATATTATGTGCAAGATGATGAAAAAACGATACTTTATTGAGCTGTCTGTTTTCAAGAACATTGGGGATAAACTCTATAACCAGCACTGCAAAATAGCAGGACAGACAAAAGGCCACTTCGGTGAGCATTGAATGCACATTGGCATGCCAGAAGATAAACCAACTTCTCAAAGGTTGCCCCACATCAATGGCAAGGATAAATAAAGCCGAACTATAACAGATAACCCCTATAATAACGGCAAAATTGATAATGTTTTTCAGCTCATCCACTTTAAATATATATTTTAACAACCCTGTAAAAAAAGCGCCACCGCCGACAGCGATAACAGCCAGGTCCGCCCAGATCCACAGGGCAAACCCGTAGTAATCGTTCATATTGGTCTGGTTCAAACCTTTCCACCAGATAAGAACCACGGCAATTAGTCCCCAGAGGACTACAGCGCCGACCACAGCCATTCCCAAAAAAAATTTTGGAAAAGACGTGCGTTTGACACCTTCAGGTATTAATGCAGAATCCATATTTATTCACTCCTAAAATAGGTTTCAGATATCTTAACCATTGTTTTAACCATGAGATATTTGTGTTTTCCCATGATGATTTTTAATTGTCTCCCATTCACCTTCTGTATAATTGTCTCCGGCTTTTCTAACCCATTCTCTTTCGGAAAGATAATATACTTTGGTGTTGGTACCCAGTCTTTCCAGAAGTCTGAAAACCTTTGGATTTCTGGATTTACCTACAACATCAGGGTTTCTCGGGTCCGGATGGTCATCAGGTTTAACAATCTTTGTCACTTCATGTTCAGGATTATTAAGATCCCCGAATACAATGGCTCCGGCAGGACAGGCAGTGGTACATGCAGTCTGATATTCCATTTCTTCTATCTCTTCGCGTTCCTCAAGATAGGCTTTTTCCCTTGCAAGCTGATATCTGTGGTAACAGAAGCTGCATTTTTCCACAACGCCCCTCATTCTCGGTGAGACATTCGGACTCAGGTAGTTTTCCATGCCTTCCGGCCATTTGGGATCCCACCAGTTAAAATATCTTGCATGATACGGGCAGGCTCCCATGCAGTACCGGCAGCCAAAACACCGGGTGTAAATCTGGCTGACAATGCCTGTATCCTTTCCATAATCCGTGGCTGTTGCAGGACAGACCGAAACACAGGGAGAATGCCCGTGTCCCCCTTTTCCTGAACAATGCTGACAGGGCCTTGGCATATAGACAACCTCGGTTTCCGGAAAGTCCTTGCCATTGGTCAGTTTATACACACGCATCCAGGTGATACTGTCCTTTTTATTGGATTCATCCTCTTTAAACGGAACATTGTTTTCCGCCATGCACGAAACCATACAGGACCCGCATCCGGTACATTTGTCCAGATCAATCACCATTCCGAACTTATGTTCTTTTTTATTTTCTTGTTTCATTAAGAACCTCTTTAGATAGTTATCCTTGAATGTTAGGCCCTGGAAATTTTTGCTTTAATTCCAAAGGCGGCATCCAGTCCTGTACCGGGTTCAAGCACCTGGCCGATTAAGTCATTTACATTCACACCCTTGTTTGACACATATTTGTTATCAAAGGTATGTCCCAGACCTTCAACCATTCCAATCACGCCGGGTCTGATCCCCTCATTCAGATGAACCCGAACGTTTGCAGACCCCATAGGGGTTGTCAGTGTTGCCAGGTCTTTATCTTTAAGGCCCTTGACTGTTAACGGGTTAATCTCAACCACTGTTTCCTTTTTCGTCAGAACTGTGTCTGAAACTGTTTTGATGGCAAACGCAGATGCTGCGATCGCGCCGCTGAGCAGTCGGATGTTATCAACCGGAATCAAGGTCAGATTAAAATCACCCTGGGCTTGAACAGTAGCGGGATTCTGAGCCAGAAAACTGACATCAACGCCTGGAGAACCGGATGGAATCGTGTCTGAAACAACCGCATACCCCTCTTCTGATAAAGAATCCCAGATACTGGAAGTCACCGCCTGAAGACAATCTTCATAGTTTTCCCATTCAAAATTGGCAGCCACTGCCTGATCCAGTGCTTTTCCAATTTCAATGATGCAGTCCCCGGCATTTTTGGTATCAAAAATCGGGTTCACCACAGGTTTTGTCAGACCCACCACTGTTTTTGAAAATCCACCGGAACTTGGTACATCTTCAAACCGCTCCAGAAAGGTATGACATGGCAGGATAATATCGGCTTCCATGGCAGTTTCATCAAGGAAGGATGAAATACTGACAACAAACGGAATTTTAGACATGGCCTGTTTCACCCGTCGGGTATCATGAAGCGAATAGCACGGGTTGGCATTATATACGATCAAAGCTTCAACCACCGGTTCGGCAGATGCGTTTACCGCATCCAGCATCTGACCGATATATTGACCGGTTCTGGCTTTGGCCGCACCTTTGCTTGCAATCCCATCCATTTTTACTGCAGGAAATTCAAGGTATTGTGCTTTGTCCTGGACAAAAACCCCGCCTTTTTTATTCACATTTCCCACAAGACAGTTCAAGGCATGAACCGCTGCCATCTCCTTTAAACTCTGGGCACCGTCTCCTTTGCCTTTTCCAAACACGGCCACAGGCATTTTTGCGGTTGCAAATTCCCTTGCAATCTGAATAATATCGTCTTCTTTAATACCGGTAATCTTGGCGATTTTAGCCGGGGCATATTCTGTTTGAACCACGGAAACAAACTTACTGAATCCGGCATACATATTGGCCGTTGCTGCACTGTTAAATAAATTTTCATTTAAAATAACCGCACACATGGCCAGGGCCAGATCCGCTTCTGTTCCGGGAACAGCCGGTATCCATTTGTTTGCGTTTGCAGCGGTATTGGATAATCTGGCTTCAACCTGATACAGTTTTGCATGTCTTTGTTTTCGGGTTGCATTTGCTTTAAAGCAGGCCACAGGAGATCCCCAGCCTTCAATAATTCCAGCCCCGAAACTTAAGACAAAATCTGAATTTTCCAGATCAAAGGAAAGGGTCTTGCCGTTTCCATGAATCTGCTGTGCCACAGTTTCAAGATAGGATTCAAGATTCGGCATGGTGTAAAAATTGGGTGATCCAAATGCCTTGAGCAGATGCTGAAGCAATCCTGAAACTGATCCGTGCTCTTTATCCGTAATACAGGCCAGCTTTTCAGGAGAACCGCTTTTTCTCACATCAGACAGTTTACCTGCAACCAGTGAAATTGCATCCTCCCAGGAAATTTCTTCAAAAGAATCTCCTTTTTTTATCATCGGCTTTTTAATTCTTGCAGGATCATATAAATACTGAAGCCCTGACATTCCGTGAAGACATGCACCGCCGTCATTTATTGGATAATCTGCCAGACCTTCTATTTTCACCGGTCTGTCATCAATTTTCCGCACACTGATCCCGCAGCCGCCGGGACAAAGTGAACAGACCGAATTTTCATAAACTATTGCTCCGTCTAAGGGAGGGTGATCAAGTGCCCATGGCCACAGCTTGGTTGTCTGCGTCAGGATTGAAGAATCATCTGTCAGTTTTATTCCGACAGGAGAAACTGCGATACCGGCAACTGCACCTATTCCCAATCCCAAGAAGCTTCTTCTATCAACTTTCATAAATTAATCCTCTATAAAGTTTTGAATTCTTGTTTTTCAGGTGATTTTATTTGTGACACTGGAAACAGTACCCTTGATGGCCTGTTCTCTCTTTGTGGCACTCTGCGCAGTCATCCATCTTCATTCGATCCCAGGAATTTTTCTTGATTCCAAAGATGTTTTTACCCCAGATATCACGACTGTATCCTGTAAGTCTGTTCTCTTCATAAGGACGAGAAACAGTGGACTCGCCTATATGACCATGACACTCCACACAATCCATTTTCGCTTTTATGGTGTGTGCTGCATGGGAAAAGAAAACGCAGTCCGGCTGTCTTGAATACACAAGCCAGGGAATTTCCTTTCCTTTTACCACATACTCTTCGACAAAGATCGCTTCGTCTTCTGTTTCGCCAAGCGGTTCTTCAGAATGACAATCCAGACAGGAGGCAAGTTTCGGATTTCCTGAATAGGTACCGTCCTCTCTGTAATAATGACATGCTTCACAATCACCGGCTTCACTGGTATGAAGTGCGTGATCAAAATTAAAAGGCTGCTCTTTTTTAGAATAAAGCAATTTGGGGAAAAGGAATGTACCAGACAAGAAGCATACAACAAATGCCACAAGAAAAAAGATGACGCCCAGCCCCAGGCCTTTGTCATCTCTCGTGTCTTCGGAAACGCCTTCCCCAGCATTTTCCGTGGAACGATTTTCACTTTTGTTTTCTATTGCACTCATGAAAACTCCATCAAATTAAAATGTTGATGATACGTTAACCCTTTAATCCGGGCCAAAAACCCGGATGATTCATTTGCAGAAACATCAATTTTGTCCTGCAACACCGTATAAAAAATTTGGGTTAATCTATATAAATATCTTGATTTCTTGTCAAGGTAAATTAAGTAAACATAAGTGATGAAGACAAAAGATCAGCCGTAGCTGTGAAGTCCGCTGAGCAGGTTGTTTACCCCAAAATAAGTAAACAGAACCGCCATAAAGCCGATAATGGACACCCATGCAAGTTTATTGCCCTGCCAGCCCCGCATCATCCTTAAATGCAGAAAAATGGCATAAACAAACCAGGTGATCAAAGACCAGGTTTCCTTGGGATCCCAGCTCCAGTATTTGCCCCAGGCAGAGTTGGCCCAGACAGAACCTGTGATGATGCCGATGGTCAAAAATAAAAACCCAAAGACGATCATCTGGTAAATCAGCTCATCAATGAGTTCCAGTGAAGGCAGTTTTGCAAAAACAGAGGTGGCAGAATTATCTTTTGGCTTGATAAAATACATGATACTGAACCCGAAAGACACTGCAAATCCGGCATATCCAAGGAAACAGGTAACCACATGGGCAATCAGCCAGTTGCTTTTAAGGGCAGGCAGCAAAGGCAGAATTTTAGTGTTCATATTCGGATCAAAGGATGCGTAGGCAATGGCAAGAAAAATAAGCGGAGAAACAAATACACCTATCAAACGTTCCTTGTATTTGAGTTCCACAAAAATATACAGGACTGCCATTGTCCAGGAAAAAAAGACCAGGGACTCATACATATTTGAAAATGGTGCACGCCCGTATCCCATCTGATAGGATTCAATCCATCGGAGAATGATCCCTGCAGTATTATCAAGACATCCGACCACAAGAATGATAAAACCGATTTTAGCCAGAATTTGTTTTTTAAATGCAAAGGACCCGATATAAAAAACAGCGGCCAGTGCGTAAATAAATGTCGCTGAAGCTAATGCAAAAGAACTTGTCATAAAAATTATTTACCTTTTATTTTGTTTGCAATTGAATGGATGTTTAAATTCATCCCATGACTGCCCCGATTGGTTGTTCCGGAAATGCTGATATCAGATTCGGTGTCTCGGGTTTGAGTGATCTCTATCAAATACGACTGATGAGACATGAAAAATGTAATCCAGCAGCCAAGAATCATCAGAATAAAACCGGCATACACATACCAGACCCCGGGATCTTTTGTAATTTGAAGTCCGGTATAGTATTTCTGGTCCATTTCTTTTACCGTAAAAACAGTATCCCCCTTGCGCATCCGGTCAAAACTCGGGAAACGAAGTGGAAGCCCGATTTTTTCGATTTTGCCATTTTTATGCGTCAGGGTTCCGACAAAAGCCTGTTCCAGATCTCTTCCCATAAAATCATAATGAAACTCAAATGCATCAAGCCTGAAAATTCCCATATCATCGGGCAGTTGAATCTCCTGGCCGATTTTAAGCACATAATCTTTGGACTCATTATTGTTTTTATTCAAAATGCTGAAAGTTGCTGTGTCCGGTTGCGAAGAACGGGATTGTCCATAGCTGGACTGAAATATATTGATTCCTTTATACCGTAACGGGTGATTGACCCGTATATCCGTGGTAAAACTTTCTTTGCCATCCTCAATAATGGTTAATGTGGATCTGTATTCCGCCGGCGTCCCTGTATCATAAAATTTGACATCAAAATCATCACATCGGATACTGAAACCAAGGTTTACAGTTGACCGTTGTTTTTGAATAAAGGCGGCATCTGCAGTCTGCCCCTCATCCAGATTCAAAAAACCTTTGAATCCATAAAGCGATCCGATCAAGGCACCCATCAGCAACAGAAGAATACTGGAATGGACAATATATACGCCAAGGCGGGTCCACCGGCCTTTTTCCGCATACATCACCACAGCGTTTTCAGTCTGCTGTCTGATCACCTTTCCAATGCGTTTGGTCATCAGTTTCTCACAATCCTGCGCCAGGGTCAGAAAATCTGTCTGCATGGTAAAAGACTGACGGTTTTTTAATTTTCGAAAACGGTCAGCATTGAATTGAATTTTTTTTGGAAAAATAATTTTCCATGTGGTTGAAAGCCTTTCAATTGAGCATACAACTATGTTGACGCATAAAATCACGATTAATGCCAGAAACCACCAGGCATGGTACATATCATCCAGATTGAAAATTCTGATAACATTGTACCACCCTTCTCCATAAGTGTTCAGATATTGATGGGATTCCCCCTGCTGCAAAATAACTGTTCCGAAAATACTGGTCACTGCGAGCAGGACAAGCGTGTATATGGTTAATTTCACAGAACAGAAAAACTGCCAGATTAAATCCGGTATTGTTTTATTTTTATTCAAAATTTAATTTTCTTTCCTTATTTATTTTCAATTTCATGGATAAATTTTTCCATAGTGACGGATAAGCCGGAAGAGTGCTCAACACAAAGACCCACTGCTTTTTTAATAATATTTATATCGCCTGCAATAATCACCTTTGATCTGGTCCGTGTGACACCGGTATATAAAAGCTGTTGTGTCAATACTTGGGACAGTCTGTCCGGAATGATGATCAAAACCGTGTCAAATTCCGAGCCCTGGCTTTTATGAATGGTTATGGCAAAAGCCGTCTCATGTTCGGGCAGATCCACCCGTCTGAAATGCCGGTTGCCGTCCCGGGTTAAAAACCAGGCGATATCCCCCTGTTCATCCCGGGTTAAAATCCCTGTGTCTCCATTAAATAATTCTTTACTGTAATCATTTACCGTCACCATAACCATCTGTTTAAAAATGTTTTTTTTTATACCAGAATCTGTCATAGACCGCAAAATCTTTTCACAAAGATGATTAATTTGTAATGTTCCGAATTCTCCGGAATTATGGGCGCATAAAATTTTAAAATCATCCAGCCCGGTTAATGCGGACTCGACACTCTGAGCCATGCAAAAAGCTTTGAACCCTTCTGATATGTGCCAATTCAAGGATTCATAAAATATGGATTTTTCCACAAGATTCTCAAATACAATGTCAGGAAACGACGCTGATAACAAGATGTCTTCCACATGATCCGCATCCATGTGGTTAATGGCTTTGGCCAGAGTTTCAATCCCGGACCTGCTCTTTGATCTGAAGTTATATTCAAGAACATGAATATCAGACTCAAGCGCTTTGGTTTTACAGATTTCACTGAACACAGCACCTGCCTGGACAGACGCAAGCTGATGCCTGTCACCTAAAAGAATAATTTTGGCAGTCATGGGAATGGCCTCAAAAAGACGTGTCATCAGCACAATATCAATCATTGAGGCTTCATCGATAATCACCATATCTGCTGTCAGCGGTCTTTTTGCACAATGATAAAAACCGGTTTTATTTTTCCGGGGTTTTAAAACAGAATGGATGGTTTTGCCCTGGTCCATTTTTGAGGCAGCTTTTCCCGTGGGTGCCACACATAGAACCCTGGGAGCTCCCAGTTTCTGGAAGACTGACCAGAATTCAAACATCTGCCTGATCAACCCGGTTACAAAAGTTTTCCCGGTTCCCGGTCCTCCGGAAATCACTGTAAAATGTTTATTTAATGCGGATTTTATACAGGTGATCTGGGGCAGGACACGGGGATCAGCCGGATCAAACACAGCTTCAAGCTGCTGGTCGATGAAAGATGAATCCATATGAACAGGTGCAAGGGTGTGACGTTGGACAATATTTTTTGCCAGACGTTCCTTGAAATCAAAATATTTTGCAAGAAACAGTCTGCTGTCCGCATCCATCACCAGAGGGGTGTCAGCAGCATCTGAAACCATATCTGATCTGGTAAGCGCTGCATGCCACACATCAAATTCGGGATATTTGAGTTTCAGGTTCCCTGTTTCAGATATTTGTATTGCAGTCCCGGCTATTTTTGAAATATCCACACAGATATGCCCCTGGGACAAGTGTTTAGAGACCAGGGCACAGGAGAACAGAACAACAGGGTCTGTGCCTGCAAAAATCCCTCCCATGGATTTTGCAAAATGATAATCCAGGTTCGAAAAAAAACCCTGCTTGAACAGCACGTCAATGTCCGGTAAAAGATAAGATCCCATTTTCTTTCCAGCAATCAGCTCTTTGTTGATTCATTGTGCCAGAAAGAAATCATACAGATTAAATTGGAATTATGCAAATCTTGAGATTGGAAGTCTTCTTCTGTCAGTGCCTTTACGCCGGTTGTCACTGGAGGACAAACTGACAATGACACCGTCTCTGATACTGCTTCTTCTGTCTTTACTGTGTTTTCGCCGTTCTCTTTTCAATCGCCTGCTGACAGCCTTGCGCCGTTCTGAAAAACCATTGATTTCGTGCGGAGAGTCAACGGTTTCATTTCTTACAGGTATTATTTTGTAATCAAATGTCATAGTTGTCTAAATCAGATTTATGTTTATCAAAAAACCCTTGCCTGACAATAAACATCGTCAATAGATCAAAACAACTTTAATTATGCTATTTAAAATCCTCTATATACTGATTGATTCTTAAAAACGGGACGTACAAAGAATCGTTGTCAAGAATATGATTTATAAGCCAGCCTCTCAACCCGTCAATGGCTTCATATGTCAATTTCCCGACATCCTCGGATAGCTCTCTTCGCAATGTGATAAAATTTTTAGTAAAATTTCGATGGGACTTTAGATGGGGAATAAAATCAGGATATCCTTTTCTCCTCAGAATTCTTTCCTCAGTGCTGAAAAAAATTTTACTGTAGTCATTAATTATAGAAATCTGATTAAGACATTCCCTGGCATCCACGTTGGATTTTTTCATATCAATCAATTCATTGAACAAGTCCAGCATTTTTTTCTGATGAAGATCAATTTCTTCGACAGACACACTATATTTTGGTTCCCACTCTATTTTTTCTATCGCATCCATTCTAATTTTCCCCTTTATAATTCTTTCCGATAAATATTGTTCCAATAATCACGATGGAAACCAGAACTGCAACAATAACAATAAATTTCAACCCATTATTCCCATATTTTGGATAAACAATGAAAGGAACAACATATAAATATAAAAGCGCATGAAAAATGCCAATTCCCAATATACGGAATATCAGCCTTTTTTTCACTCAATTGCCCCGAGCAGCCTTTCATGAATATTATCAAAACCGCCGTTTGACATAATTAAAACAAGATCCTTTTTCCTTAAATATTTTTTTAAAAAATGGATTGTGTCATCCGTATTTTCGAAATGATATGCCTCAATCCCTTTTTTTTCAAGGTCACAAACCAGTTGCTGTGTAGAAAATTTTTCTTCAGGTGAAATTGTTTTTTTCACCTGAGGCTTGCAGATGCACACCGCATCAGCCTGTGCAAAGGCGTCCGGATAGGTGGACTGAAAAAACTTTCGCATGCTGGTATTGGTTCTGGGCTCAAAAACGGCAATTATCCTGCCGTCTTTGTAAAACGGTTTGACCGCATTTATGGTTTCTTTAACTGCCGTGGGGTGATGGGCAAAATCATCCATCACCGTAATCTGGTTTTTCACCCCTCGAATTTCCTGTCTGCGTTTGATTCCGGAAAAACTGCTCAATGCCTGTGCAATATCGGATTCACTGATACCAATCTGCCTTGCTGCTGCAATACAGGCAAGACTGTTGATTACATTATGCTGACCTACCATACGGGTTTGAACACCAAAATCCGTATTCGGCCCTGTTACATCAAAAAATGTGAGCCCTTCTTTTTGAACATGATTTGCAAAAGACCATTGACCCTTCGCTCCATAGGTCTGAGCCTGCACCCGGCACTCTGACAGCACGGCAGTTAAATTCTGGTTATCATCAAAAGCAATAAACTGCGCTGTCTGTTTATTTTTTTTTACAAATGCAAAAAAAGCCGATTTAATATGATCAATATCCTTAAAAATATCCGCATGATCAAATTCAATCCCGGTCATAATTGCAATATGAGGGGTATAGTGCATGAACTTGGGGCCTTTGTCAAAAAAAGCCGTATCATATTCATCCCCTTCAATCACCATATATTCTCCGCTGCCGATCCTGAAACTGGACTGAAAATCCCGCACGATTCCGCCGATCATAAAAGACGGTTCCATGCCTGCGGTATACAGAATGTGGGCCATGATTGAAGATGTGGTTGTTTTTCCATGGGTTCCGGTCACCAGAATAATTTTTTTCTCTTTAGCAATAAAACGGTTCACGGCCTGGGGCATGGACAGATAGGAAATACCCTTTTGCATAACTGCCTGTGCCTCGACATTTTCTTTGGAAATTGCATTTCCGATAATGACAAGATCCGGTTCATGATCTATATTTTTGGGATCATAGCCCTCAAAGAGCTGAATACCATTGGCTTGCAAAAAATCACTCATGGGCGGATACACATTCTGGTCTGATCCGGAAACCGAATGCCCTTTTTCCTTAAGCAGACATGCAAGGGTTCCCATGCCAGTACCGCAGGCGGCAATTAAATGTATTTTCATATATTCCTAAAGTTGCGCCATGACCTGCCGGGCAGCAGCAATGGTCTGGTCGATATCCGCTTCAGAGTGGGCCAGAGAAACAAAGCAGGCTTCAAATTGAGACGGTGCAAGATACACCCCTTTTTCCAGCATCATCCTGTAAAATTTTGCAAATCTGTCCAGATTGCTTTTTCTGGCATCCTCATAATTATAAACCGGTTGATCATTAAAAAAGAATCCAGCCATTGACCCGACCTGACTGGTCTGCAGGCCGATGCCATGTTCATTTGCCGCAGCTTTAAACCCTTCCATCAGTTTTTGAGCTCTGGCGTTAAGGGTTTCATATACCCCTTTTTGCTGAAGACACTTTAGCGTGGCAATACCGGCAGCCATGGCCAACGGATTTCCGGACAAGGTGCCGGCCTGATAAATATTCCCCATGGGTGCAATATTTTCCATGATTTCTTTTCGGCCGCCATATGCCCCCACAGGCAACCCTCCGCCGATCACCTTTCCAAAACAGGACAAATCCGGCTTAATGCCGAACAAGCCCTGGGCAGACTCCCGTGCCACCCGAAATCCGGTCATAACCTCATCAAAAATCAATAAGGCACCATATCTTGCCGTGTATTCACGAACAGTTTCCAAAAATCCGGGTCTGGGCAGAACCATGCCCATATTTCCAGCAACCGGCTCAATAATTACCCCTGCAACATAATCCCCCTTATGTTCCATCAGTTTTATGAACCCGTCTATATCATTGTATTTTATAGACAGGGTATTGGAAATTACTGAATCAGGAATACCCGGGCTTCCCGGTATGCCCAGTGTTGCTACACCAGAACCTGCTTCAACCAGCAGTGTGTCCGCATGCCCATGATAACAGCCGTCAAATTTTATTATAATATCTCTGTCCGTAAATCCGCGTGCCAGCCGAACAGCACTCATGGTGGCTTCAGTACCCGAATTCACCATTCTGACCATTTCCATTGACGGCACCATGTCAACCACCATCTGGGCCAGCTGAGTTTCAAGACGGGTGGGGGCCCCGAAACTTGTGCCTGTATCAAGCACCTGCCTTATGGCATCAATGACTTCTTTAGGCCTGTGCCCTAAAATCAGCGGTCCCCAGGATAACACATAATCAATATATGGGTTCCCATCTGCATCATAAATTTTGCTGCCCTCTCCTTTTTCAATGAATATCGGCTGGCCACCGACAGATTTACAGGCCCGGACCGGAGAATTTACCCCTCCTGGAATTAATTTTTGAGCCTGTGCAAACAGGCTGGCGGATTTAGATGTAGACATAATTTTTCCCTTTATATTTATAAAAAATACTCATTTATCACAAACAAGCCTGTAAATATACCAAACCTGCAAATAAAGGGTCAACCGGTTTTTCATCTCTGCTGCTGATCCAAAAACCTGTTGACATTTTTTGGCACGCCTGTTAGATTCACGGCGTTCTTTTATGGGCCGTTAGCTCAACTGGTAGAGCAACTGACTCTTAATCAGTAGGTCCCGGGTTCGAGTCCCTGACGGCCCACCATAAAAAATCAAGGCCTGGTAAGACTTTCCAAGTTTTTCCCAGGCCTTTTTTTTATCCTGAAATCTGGCTAAATCAATCAAAAAAGAAGAGGATATTCTATGGACAAAAGATATCGCTCCCTTGCTTTCAGATATCAACCGTAACGTAAAAGATATCTGCCATTATGGTTTTACAGAAATGGTGAATAATGTGATTGATCATTCAGAAGCAACAGAATTATTAATAAAATTGACTGTTGACTATCTCGATATCCAGATATTAGTTATCGACGACGGCATCGGTATCTTTCGTAAAATAAAGAATGATCTTGGGCTTGAAAATTCCAGACACGCTATTCTCGAACTGGCAAAAGGCAAATATACATCTGATCCGGAAAATCACACAGGAGAGGGGATTTTCTTTACATCCAGAATTTTTGATTATTTCAACATTTCATCACATAAGCTCAGTTACTCCGGAATGGGGAACAGAGATGGCTTTCTTTATGAATACTTGGATGATCTGGATGGAACCGGGGTTTCAATGAAAATAAAAAAGGGTTCTCAAACAAACTTAACAAATATTTTTAAAGAATACGCCGATCCGGACAAAGACCCCAGTTTTCATAAAACTATTATTCCGGTGAGACTTATGGAGCATGAGGGTGAGTCATTAATATCCCGATCCCAGGCCAAGCGATTGATCACCCGTTTTGACAGGTTTATCGAAGTTATTTTAGATTTTGAGGGCGTCAAACAAATCGGACAGGCATTTGCTGACCAGATTTTCCGGGTGTTCCATAATCTGCACCCGGATGTAAGACTGACTATTATCAATACCACCGAAGACGTTGCCAACATGATCAAGCGTGTCCAATCAAATAGGTGAAAGAGATAAAAAATCTGCTGCTGTTCTGAGCAAATCTCATAATTTTTGAATATTGCTCTCAATCACCTTCAGCAACGATTCAGGCCTGATGGGTTTGGAAATATAATCATCCATTCCGGCTTTCAGGCACATTTCCTTATCGCCTTTCATGGCATGGGCGGTCATGGCAATGATCAGGACTTCATGGTTTTTCACATTCGAATCCGGATCCCGTATTATTTTTGTAGCGCAAATTCCATCCATTTCCGGCATCTGTATATCCATCAGTACGATATTGTAATCTTTTTTTTCAAGTGCCTGAACAGCCAGTTTTCCGTTATTGACCGCGTCCACTTGCAACCCGAATTTTTTTAGCAACGCCAGAGCCACTTTCTGGTTCACCATATTGTCTTCTGCCAGAAGGATTTTAAGACGTCGCCGTTTTTCTTCAGAAATACTGTATGAAGTAACAATCTGCTTTGGTGGTGCGGTTAATTTTTCATCCACTTTTTTATTGATGACCGTAATCAGGCAATCATATAAAAGTGATCGGCGAACCGGTTTGTTCAGATACGCATCAAATCCGATGGCTCTCATTTCTGATGCATCTCCCCTTAATCCCTGGGAAGTCAGCATGATCATCTGGGAAGATTTTAAATCCGGATCTGATTTAATCAGTCTTCCAAACTGTGCTCCGTCCATCTGGGGCATCAGCATATCAGAAATAACAAGATCATAGGGTGCCTTGGCTTTAGCAACCGCTCGCATAAGACTCAATCCCATTTCTGCGCTTAACGCGGTATCACAACTGCAGCCCCAGTGCTGAAGATAACCGCTCAACACAATAAGATTGGTCTGGTTATCATCCACAATAAGGATACGCTTATCCTGAATGCTGTGAATATCCTCAAAAACATTTGTTTTTAAAGCCACTTCCTTCTGTTTGTCAAAAATACAGGTAAACCAGAATGTGGCACCCTTTCCCCGGGTGCTTTTAATACTGATCTCACCTCCCATCAATTCCACCAGTTTTTTGGAAATCGCAAGCCCCAACCCTGTTCCACCATATTTACGGGTAGTGGATGCATCCACCTGTTCAAAGGAGCTGAACAGCCGTTTCTGATCTTTTGAAGATATCCCTATCCCTGTATCCTGAACACTGAAATACAGTTTAGCCCATGATTTGTTTTCTTCCACCAGAGACGTCCTGAACACCACCTCACCCTGATGCGTGAATTTAATGGCATTGGTACACAGATTCATAATAATCTGTCTGAGCCTTCCCGGATCACCTTTCAGCAGTGTGGGGACATCATTTCCAACTTCATATATAAATTCCAGACCCTTGGTATGTGCCTGAATTGCCGGCAGTGTCACAATTTCTTCAATTGATTTTCTTAAATCAAAATCTATAATTTCAATATCCAGCTTACCTGCTTCAATCTTTGAAAAATCAAGAATATCGTTAATAACGTGCAAAAGTGCTTCAGCGCTGCGTTTTCCCGTCTCCACATAATCGGTCTGGACATCCGTCATGTCTGTTCCGAGCAAAAGGTTGTACATCCCGAGTACGCCATTCATGGGCGTACGAATTTCATGACTCATATTGGCAAGGAATTCACTTTTTGCCTGGCTTGCAGCTTCTGCAGCTTTTTTGGCATGTCTGAGCTCGGCTTCAACCCGTTTTCGCTCGGTAATATCCCGGGCAATTCCCCTGAACCCGATGATTTTATTTTCCAGATTCCGGATCAGTGAAACTGAGCTTTCAACAGATCTTTTGCTTCCATCCTGCTGGGTGATCTCATATTGAAGATCTTTTCTGGATTTTTCCTCATGGAAAATAACATTATATGTTTTATAAACCTTTTGAATATTTTTATTGTCCATATATTGGTCAATACCCATTCCCAGAAGATCTTTTTCTGGATATCCGATAATTTTGGCCATGGCATCATTAAAAAACTGCAGCCGGCCTTTATTATCCACTTCAAAATACCCATCCTCTATGCTGGCAAGAATATTGCGGTATTTTTCTTCACTGTCCTTCAAGGCTTTCTGAGCCACTTTTTTTTCAGTCAAATCCCTGGCAACGCCTCTGAAACCCACAGGCTGATTAGATTTATTGCGGATCAAGGACACAGTAACCTCATGATACGCCCGGGTGCCGTCTTTTTTAATGATTTCATACTGCAAAAACATATTGGAATGTACGGCCCGATAGATTTTATTGAAGGCTTCAAATACCTTTTCTGAATTTTCCGGGTCCATATAAGTTTTATAGTGCATGGTCATCAATTCATCTGCCGGATACCCGAGCATGCGCATCATGGAATCGTTAAAAAACTGAAGTTTGCCCTTCAAGTCCACTTCAAAATATCCATCCTCAATATTATTCAGGATACTTTTGTATTTTTCTTCACTCTTCTTTAAAGCTTCTCTGGCTTCAAGGTTTTGTGTCAAATCCCTGGAAACCCCCCTGAAACCGATCGGTTTCCCATTTTTGTCAATATTTAAGGATATAGTGGATTCATGATATCGGACCGCACCATCTTTTCTAATAATTTCATACTGTAAAAATTTTGATTTTCCGGTTTTAAAGACTGTTCGGTAAAGTTTTTTTGTCTTCTTATCATTTTCTTCATCCATAAGATCCGAGGTTTTCAGATTCAGCAGTTCTTCTTTGGAATACCCTGTCATGGCACACAAAGAATCACTGAAGAACACAAGCTGATCATTCAGGTTAACCTCAAAATATGCATCTTCCATATTTTCCAGTATGGTACGATGCTTTTCCTCACTCTGTCTTAAAGCTTCCTGGGCGATTTTTTTGTCCGTTACATCCCGTGACATGCCAAAAAAACCAATGGGTTTTCCATTTCTGTTTTTCAGGACAGACGCCATAATCTCAACATAAACAGTAGACCCATCCGGACGCAAGACCTGAATATCGTCTATCAGCATATCTTTTCGTTCTTTATACAGACGGGAAAATTTTTCAACAATACCGTCATGGCAATGCGGCGGTGTTGTCAGCGTATGATTTGCCCCGAGAATTTCTTCAAGCGGGCGGGCAAAATGCCTTACGCAGGCCTTATTGGCATACGTATAAGTGCCTTTTAAATCCACCTCATAATACGCATCCGGAATATTATCGATAATATATTTGTATTTTTGTCCTTCATGCCAGAGTGCATTATTCTGCCGGTTTTTATTTACTGCAATGGTTACCATCTGACAGGTGATATCCTTATTTGGAGAGGATTTTGAAATCACCCCCTGAATACTCATCTGTGCAGATTTCGATAACCAGTCCGGCTGTTTAGCGTCAGACAATATAATAATGCCTGTGGTATCACAGGCATTATTGAATTTTTCCAGAATATTTAATGAATTCTTGCTGTCAAATGAAGCCGGGTCAATGATCAGAACATCATAGATCTTTGATTTCATCTGTGCCAGAGCAGATGAGATATCCTGTGCCACTTCAATATGATGCGCTTCTTGGTTCTTGACTGCAGGTAGCGATTCAAGATGTTTACAGATTGTTTTGATGCAGGGGGTCTGATCATCTACTATTAGAATCTGCCAAGAGATTTCATCTGTAAATTGATTCAAAATGAACTCCTTTTCATGACATATACAATATTAAGTTTTATTTAATGACTTCAATTTCAACCCGCCGGTTCATCATTCTTCCCCAGACCGTATCATTGCTTTCAACAGGGTCCACACTTCCCAGACCCTGAACTTCAATCTGCCCAGGGTTTGCTCCGTTGCCCAGCAAAAAACTTTTTACAATATTGGCCCTGAATTCTGATAATTTATCATTGTATTTTTCATAACCTGCTGAATCAGAATATCCTGTGATTTTTATTTTTGCTTCAGGATGCATGGACAGAACCTTTGAAAAATCCTGTAGCACTGCCAATCCCTGATCGGAAAATTCATTTGAATTATATTTGAATCGGATAATGATTTTTTCGTCTGGTAAGGCAAGGATTGTTTTCTCCGGTTCCCCCTCCCCCGATTCCTTTACGGATTGGATTTCAGATGTCTGGGGGGGGACTGAAATGTCCTGACTTTGATCGGGAATTGGCTCTTCAGCCATGGGTTCAGGAACACTTTCGATCTGTTCTGTTTCTTTTGTCTTGGGTTCGGGAATCTGCTGAGCCAAAACTGCTGGATTTTCATTCTTTTGAATCAGTGCCGACTGTGTTGTACCCACTGGTCTGATGTTCTGTTGAATCCGGGATATCACGTCCGGATATAATAGCCAGAAAACAATCAGACACACGGCAATCAAACCTGCAAGAATCCATAAAAGATAGGGTGAGGATTGCTTTTCCGGCAATTTATAGGGTGCAGGCTGAAGAATAACCGTCCTGGGCGAAGGTATGGGCGGACGATTGATTCCAGCTGAATCCATACCTGCCTGTTTTGCATAAACAGGTATCTTAAGTTCCTTTGCACATTCTTTGATGATATCAACACCAATGGTCTGGATTTCCTGAACGTAACCGGACAGCAGCGCATGATCGCAGATAATGTTGATCCGCCGGGGAAATCCGCCTGAAAACAAAAATATCTGCCGAAGTGCTTCAGGATCAAAAATTTCTTTTTCAACACCAGCCTTTTTAAGCCGGAATTTCACATAATCACAGGTTTCTGATGGCGTAAGCGGATCAATATTATAATTTAAGGTCAATCGCTGCCGCACAGCCCTGTTTTGAGTCTGGCTTAAAATTTCATTAAATTCATTTTGCCCGACAAAAAAAATATTAATGAGCTTTACATGGGTTTTTTCAATATTGGACAACAGTCTGATTTCTTCTAAAAGCTCCTGAGTCAACAGCTGGGCTTCATCAATAATCAGCAGAACCTTTTTATTATCCTCATGGGCCTTGATTAAAAACTTTCTAAACTGGACCAGGAATTTTCCCTTTGATGAAAATTCCTGGTCCATACCGAATTCCTGGGCAATATAATTAAAAAAATCCAGTTTGCCAAGTGAGGGGTCAGGCACAGACGCATAAATGATATCATTGCTCAGACTTTCAATTAAAGAATGAATCAAGGTTGTTTTTCCAGTACCCACATCTCCTGTGAGCAACAAAAAACCCTTATTATCCAAAACACCGTATTTAAGGGTTGCCAGTGCTTCCTTATGCTTTTCGCCCAGCCATAGAAAATCCGGATCAGAACTGATCTGAAATGGCTTTGCATTAAATTTATAAAAGGATGTATACATAAAATCTAACTATAAACCATGAAGGTATTCCATATCTTTGATCTGGGTGTTTTTTGTTCCGATCACCACCACTTCAATCTTTCCATTTTCATTGTTTTTAAAATACAGCCGTCCATTGTATGAAAACAAAACCTCAAAACAGGTGGTTTTGTGTTTTTTCCCGGAAAAAACTTTCCTTTTTATGATCACCTGATCCGGATTCTGATCCAGCATAAAAACAATTTCTTCAGCTTTTATCTGTTGTTCTTCATTAAGATTGAGCAAGCCTGAAACCGCTTTTCGGTTCATCACTATATTTTTATATAGGACATTAAACCTTTTTATTATAAAATCAAACTCATTTCGTTTGTTTTTGGAATTTTTGCGGCGCTCATATTTATCTATCTGAGACTTGAGCAGTTCAATTTCTTCTTCTTTCTTCCGTTTATATTCGAGTGAAGCCTCAAGCTGTTCCTCAAGAGATACAATTTCATCAAACAGTTCCTCTTCATTATGCTTTAATTTGTTTTTTTCTTCCTGATATTTGCTGTTCAAGGCTTTTATGTTTTCAAACAGCCCTTGACGTTCGTCTTCAAGCTTAGCCAGAATCTGTTTTAAATTCTGTTCTTCTTTTTGAAGCCCGTTAATCAGTTCTGTCCTATTTTTATTATCACTGGCAGCCTTTATACTCCCCATTTTATAAAAAATCATAAAAACAATCAAAGCCAGGCTGAAGCAGGCAAACAAAATCATATTGGCGACATTTGAACCATGACTTAAATCCACCTGAATATCCACCAGAAGACCCTGGTTTAAAATATCAAAATTCTGCTTTGCAATCTGTTCAAAATCTTCATTGCCTTCAAAATTATTTAAAAATGCATCTGCATTTATAAAGGTGGGGTATATGAACTTGCCCTTTTGGGTTGTAACTGCAATTTTAAGATCAATCCCTAAATGCTGAACCATCCAGTCGGATTCCAGAAAGACATAAATATTTTGCGCAACCTGTTTTTCAATGGTCTGCCGACCTTCCAGCAATGTTTTGGTTTCTCCGATAAATATATTCTGAATCTTTTTAAGATACCTGTCATTGGTGTACTTCTGACAGCCATTCAAAGCGGCTAAATATAAAAGCGGTGCCAGTAAAAGACAGGCCAGTGCCGTTTTAAGCGGGAAATATTTCATATCTGTGACAATCCTACTCTATTTTCTTCCCGGCTGTTTTATCAATCATTGCAATGATCCATTCACCCAACATTTTTTTCCCCACTGATTTTGTCTGTTTTCGGACCAGCTTTAAATCCAGTTCCGCCCGTGCCATGGTCTTATGCCCCCCGGCGGCTCCGAAAGCTGAAAACGCTTCTTTGGCCGTGTTTCCGGCTCCTTTTCTTAAACCGTCATTTCGAATAACAATCACCAGGGTGTTTTCATAAATCCCTGAAATTACACTCCAGTTGACCCGGGCAAGTGTTAAAAAAAAGTCTGCCACAACAACCAGTTCATCTGGTTTGCTGATTTTCCCGGCATGAAAAAAAACCCGGTTATTGGAGATTTTTCTGTGTTTGATGGCCAACCCCAGAAAATTCAAGTCTGCCTGGGTTAACGCAGCTCTTTCAACTTTTGTGACAATATTCATATCGGCAAACTGGTACAGATATTGAAATGCCCGGATATCGCGCAAGCTGGTCTGACGGGTAAAATTGGATGTGTCGGTTTTTATCCCCAGCATCAGGGCGGCAGCAAGTTTGGATGAAGGTTTTATTTTTCTGGATTTTAGATATTCTGTCATCATCGTCGAACAGGCGCCATAATCAGACCGGATATCTGAAAACCTGGCTTTATCAGCACTTAATGGATGATGATCCAGGATAACGTCAAACTCGAACAGGGCAAAATTTTCATTGTGATCCGGTTGCGAATCCACAATAATAAAAAAATCAAAATCTTCTTTTTTTATCTGTTCAAGGGGGACTAGACCCGGCTCTGTATATGTGATCATGGCAAGATTGTCCGGGCGGGTTATCTTGTTGAAATAGGTAATGGTAACCTCTGAAACTTTGCGCCATAACAACCGTTTTACAGCCATGGCACTGCCTATGGCATCCGGGTCTGCGTTAATGACCACAAGAACTTTTGAGCTGCCGTTTACCAGCTTTAAAAGCTGATTCATTTTTTCCCGGTTACCCATGTATATGCTTCCTGTTATTACTGCTGAAAAAAAGTGTCAATGTGATAAAAGCGTATCCAATAATGGCAAAAATTGCAAGCGGGCCGTAAAATACTCCCAAAGGTCCTAATACAATGGCAGTCAGCCAGTGGATAAAGATCACGGTTGATGACTGCAGTTTGATGGGAAAATCATCAAACCGGCAGATCACTGAAAGTCCGCACAGATTCCAGCCGTACAGAGAGGCAAACACATGCATGTGCAACAGCCACTTGGCATCCAAAGGGTCATACCCTTTGGACATCTGCAGGAATATATATGCAATCCCGGTAACTGCTGTGAAAATCAGAAAACCTATCCCTGAGGTCAAAAATAATTTTTGCTGGATTTTGTCTGCCAATTTTAGATACAGAATAAAAACGGTTACCACAGCAATAAACAGTGCACTAGTCACAAAAATCTGAGGGATAAACTTTTCGATTAAAATAAAAATGAAAAAAACAATCACCCCGCAGGTAATCACCCAGAAACATAGATCCATTATCACACGAACCGACAGACTCACCCTTTTTTTTTCAATCATGGAAAACACAAGGGAAAGCGTAATCAAGGATAAGGGGAAAGAGTATCCAAGGAAAAACGTATTCAATGTCAATTTTTCCATTGTAATCCACTTGAAATACTCATTATTTAAAATAACAACAGAAGCCATGACGATGCCGATGGACAGGCACAGAAGAGAAGCCTGATGAAATTTGAGAGAAACCGGCTCTGTTTTTTTTAAAAAGCCAATGGGTAAAAAAGCAAATTTTTGTATCCTGATTTTTTCCACAAACAAAAATAACGGAATGGAAATCAAAAGCGTTGCAGGATACAGTTCAAAAAACGCTGACACGGCATAAAAAAGAGATCCTGTAAAGAAAGACAACACTGTTCTACTGATTTGAGCTTTTTTCTGGGTATAATATAAAAGAATCGTTCCCCCGGTACACAGGTTAAATAAAAATATATGGAGCCTCTCAAAGCTGTAATTCTCCAAAGGGAAATAAATATCAACAAAACCGAAAATAAGCGCTGTGATCATTAAAATTGAAAAAAGTATTTTTAATCTGATGTTCATCTGTTTTTTTCCATAGCTCAATAAAAAAGTGTAAAAAGCTTATCTGCCCATCATATCTTTAAGCGCACAAATCAGACGTTCATGCTGAAATAAAAATCCTGTGGACAGCAGTTTTTTGGGAATCACCCGTGCAGATGTTAAAAGAGTTTCTTTTCCCATCTGACCCCACAACAATTTTGCAATAAACGCTGGCATCACAAAATATACTTTTTTTGAAAAAACCTTTGCCAGTGTATCAGAAAAAACCCTGTTGGTAACCGGATTCGGTGCGGTTAAGTTGACCGGCCCCTCAATTTCCGGATGATGAATAATGTGCATGATCCCGGATATGGCATCGTCCATGCTGATCCAGCTCATATACTGCCTGCCATGGGACAGTCTGACGCCCAGACCTGCCTTGAACGGCAGTTCCATTCTCTTTAACGCACCGCCAGCCGGTGTGAGTACCACACCGATGCGCAACATAACCGTCCGAATGCCTGATTTGTGTGCATCCACAGAGGCATCTTCCCATAAATCACATACTGTTGAGATAAAAGAATCGCCGGGCCCATGCGATTCTTCCAGGACTGCATCTCCTCCCTCCCCGTAATACCCGATGGCTGAAGAAGAAATAAATACCCGGGGTTTTATGGCAAGACGTTTTATTTTTTCCACAAGCAAAAATGTAGGAATAATTCTGGAATCAATGATTTTTTTCTTTTGTTTTTGTGTCCAGGTGCCCCTTGAAATATCCACACCGTTTAAATTGATCACCACATCAAATGGAGCTGTTTTTTCAAGGTCAAGCTCCCCCTGATACGGATCCCAGAACAGTTCATCTTCCTGAAGAAGGCCTTTTTTTCGCACCAGACGAATCACCTGATGACCGTTGGTCTTCAGATAAGGGACCAGAACGCTTCCGATGGTTCCACTGGCACCTGAAATCAATATTCTTTTTGGCTTACTGTCTTTAAACCGATGTTCCAGATCCTGTTTAAGTACCCTGTGACGATACGTGAACATCCGGTCAAATTCTTTTCTGGCAAAAGTATATAACGGTCTGGAAAGCCAGCCCAATGGCAGTTTAAATTCAACAGTATCTTCCATGTAACAGGCATCATCCCCATCAGGAATAAACCTGTGCGTATGTTCCCATTTTGAAAAAGGTCCTTTGACCTGATGATCCTTGAACATGACATTTTTTTGATATTCAGTATGCTGAGCCACCCAAAGCATGGGAATATGAAATATCTTCAGACGAAACCAGACCTTGACACCGTTATCAATCCCGATTCCCCTTCGCCTGACTAATTTCAACGGAGCCCATGGCGGGGTTAATCGATCAATGGCACCGTTTTGTTCATGCCATTGAAACGCCGTCTGAACCGGAACATTTATTTTTGTGGTTTTTGTATAAATATTACAGGGCATATATTCATCTGTCAGTTAAATGTTTTATTGATTTTGAGCTTCTTATACTATAATAATAATTGTTAACTTGAAACCTTTTTTATCAACCCTTAAAGTCTGTTCATTTTTCAGGGTGATTTTTAAGGCACACTCTTTGCAGGTTTCTTTCAGGCGTTGGAAACCTGTTCATTCAGGAAATGATTATGATAATAAAACCAAATTATGGAGGTAAGACAAAATGAGTAAATATGAATGTGTATGCAGCTATGTATATGACCCGGCAAACGGAGATCCTGATAATGGAATTGAACCCGGAACCGCCTTTGAAGATCTTCCTGAAGACTGGGTCTGCCCTGTATGCGGCGCAACCCAGGATAATTTTACAAAAATTGATTAAGCTGTTATAAGGCAAGGGAGTAAATGACATATGTATAAACCCATTGAAATAGCTGATGGGATATATTCGGTCGGGTGCCGGGACTGGGATATAAGGGATTTTCATGGATATTCCACCTATGAAGGAACCACTTATAATGCATTCCTGGTACTGGGCGAAAAAAATATTCTTATTGATACGGTAAAAGAAAAATTCTGTGATGAGCTGCTGTCCAATATCAGCCGGATCATTGATCCCAAAAAAATTGATATGGTGATCAGCAATCATACGGAAATGGATCATTCCGGCGGGATTCCCAGGCTGATGCATATCATCGGGAAAGATAAACCGCTGTATTGTTCAAAAATGGGTGCCAAAAATTTAAAAAGCCATTTTAACCGTGATTTTAATTTTAAAATTGTGGGCAGTGGCGATGAACTTAAAATCGGGGACAGAACTTTCTCATTTCTTGAGACAAGAATGCTTCACTGGCCGGACAGTATGTTCACTTATCTTGTGGAAGATCAGATCTTATTTTCCTCAGATGCCTTTGGTCAGCATTATGCAGGTGACATGTTCTTTGATGATGAAATCGGAGAAGAAATCATTCCCCATGCCAGAAAATATTATGCCAATATTCTTTTGCATTTTTCACCCAGGGTTCAGGCCCTGCTGCAGGATGTCGCAAAAATGGGCCTTGAATTCAAAATGATCTGTCCGGATCACGGTATTATCTGGAGGGAGAATCCTTCTAAAATAATTCAATGCTATGACAGATGGTCCAGGCAGGAACCCACCGGTAAGGCCGTTGTGATCTTTGACTCCATGTGGGAAAGCACCACAAAAATGGCCAGATCCATTACCAGCGGTATAGAATCAGAAGACGTCAATGTAAGGCTGATGAATACAAGAAAATGGCACAGAAGTGATATCATGACCGAAATTATTGAGGCAGGTGCGATTGTTGTCGGCTCTCCCACTCTGAATAATAATCTTTTCCCGGTCATCGCCGATGTCATGACCTATATCAAAGGTCTTCGTCCGCAGAATAAAATTGCAGCTGCCTTTGGCTCATATGGCTGGAGCGGTGAAGCTGTCAAGATTTTAAACAAAGAATTTTCAGAAATGAAACTGGATATTGTTGACGAAGGTGTAAAAGTTCAATATGTTCCTGATGAAACTGATTTAAACCGATGTTTTGATTTGGGTGTAAAAATAGCTAAAACACTAAAACAAAGATTATCATAACTATAATTAAAGATAATCCGGAGGAAAAAATGCCAAACGATTTTAATGCGAAAGATATTTTTGATATTGCCATAAAAATAGAACAAAATGGCGCGGCCTTTTACAGAGATGCGGCAGCGTCCATGGAAGCTGCAAAATATAAAGATTTTCTGCTCGAGCTTGCAGATATGGAAGATGAACATGAACAAACGTTCACCACCATGCTCAAGGATTTAAGTGACTCTGAAACGTTTTCCAATACATTTGACCCGAAAGATGAAAACGTGCTGTATATCAAAGCGCTTGCAGATACCCGGGTGTTTTTTCAAAAAGAAAAACCGGACAGCAGTCTCAAAGGCATACTCAGCAGTGCGATTCAGGCGGAAAAGGATTCTATTGCCTTTTACCTTGGCATGAAGGAAATGATTCCGGAAAAACTGGGACAGTCAAAAATTGATTTTATTATCAAAGAAGAAATGAGCCATATACGGCTTCTTGCCGGAAAATTGTCAGAATTTTATTAAACGCATATAATACCTTGTAAAAAAAACGCCTGTTGTCTTTTTATTGACTTAAAAACAACAGGCGTTTTTGTTTGCGATTTTTCGAAACGGCCTTTACGCTTTCCAGAGACCATGCAAATTGCAATATTCTCTTGCAACTACTTTCTGGGCATCGGTTTTAAATGTGGCTTCGGGTTTGCCTGCAGGTGTCAGCATCTGGCGCTGAATAAACATGCCGTCTTCTGATGTAAGTTCAATCCACTGGATATAATGATCCTCACCCATGGGGTGTGCAACGCTGCCGACCTTAACCAGGTATCCGCCAGCAATTTTTTCAATTACCGGAACATGTTTTTCTTTTGCAGCATCCACTGTATTTTCAACCAGACGGTCCATTGCCTGACCACAGCACATTACCGGTGGTTTTTCTCCATGAAGGACCTGAACAATATTCCCACATTTGGTACATTTATAAATACCGAGTTTTTCTGCCATTACTACCTCCTTTACAGGTTTTGAATTTAAGATTAATGCCGATCATAAAATATCTGAACAAAAATTGATAAAATACTATAAAACATCTGAATCGAATTTTCCAGATTTAATTAGCAAGATTAATATCCTGGGCTGATTCTCTGAATTCAATTTCCAATGGAAATCTCAAAAAAAGGTTTCCTTAAAGATGTTGATATGATTTTTTGAGCAAGTACATCTTCATCTCTGCCAACATTTTTAAAAATAGATGCCATCTGATAATACAGTTCATTTTGAGATTTAATCGCATAATATGAATGAGAAGGCGTTTGATTTTTAGTTTTCTTTTTATTTATGCGTTGCGCCATTTTTCCCCTCCTGCTTTTTAAATCAATCATCGAACTATATGTCAAACGATAAAGCAAACACCATACCAACAAAAAAATAAAATCGCATCTTATGCATATAAATTATTGTTTTAATGCGATATAAAAATTTTATCGCATATTACATTAAACTAAAAAGACAGATGTGTATCAGATATCGTATTGATCGTTTATCGTGAATAGGACAAAACCGTACCAGTTGAAATTTTACACATTGTAAAAACTAAAGATGAATAAAATATGTGAATCCGAATTGAGATCGTTTCTTTTATCCATACAAAAAAAATTCATTATTTTCAAGCAGTATTAAAAAATAATATCTTTTTTGATTTTTTTTTTAAAAAGATTTAAAACAAGAAAGTGGTTAACACATGAATGGAGTCGCCTTATATGTCTAAATCAAACTACTGGGCAGATAATTATGTCCAGAAAAAAAATACAGCAAAAAAAGTTCTGGAAAATATCAAACCGGGCCAACGCGTGTTTATTGGATCATCCTGCGGCGAACCCCAGCACCTTGTTCAGGAACTGTCCCAGATCAGCAGCCGGTTTACAGATCTTGAAATCGTCAGATTGCTGAGCATCGAAAGCGGACCTTTAACTTTAATTGCCAACCGCTCTCACTCCCAGCAGTTTAATATCCGGTCCTTTTATCTGGGCTCCTCCTCACTTAATCTGATGCAGAAAAGCAAACGGTTTACCACTCCGATTAACTTATCTCAAATCCCTTATCTGTTTAAATCCAAAATGATGCCGCTGAATGCCGCATTAATACAGGCATCTCCGCCGGACGATTTTGGATGGATGAGTCTGGGAATTTCTGTGGATATCACGCTTTCAGCCTGTGAATCCGCAGATATCGTCATCTGTCAGGTAAACCAGAATATGCCCCGGGTGCTTGGCCAAAGTTTCATTCATGTCAACGATGTCGACTTTATTGTTGAATATGATCAGGCCCTTTTAACCATTCAACCGCTTCCTGAGCATGAAGAGGCCAATTCAATTGCCAAACACATATCAAGATTGATCGAAGACGGTTCCACCATTCAGGCAGGCCTTGGGGTTACCCACGAAGCCAATATGCTGTGTCTGTCGGAAAAAAATGATATCGGCGTTCATTCCCAGTATGTGTCAGACGGAATGATGCGCCTTTTTTCAATGGGTGTCATTACCAACAAAAAAAAAGGGTTCAATAACGGAAAAGTTGTGGCAGGCAGTGCTGTGGGCTCCCAGGCGCTTTACGAATTCATTGATGACAACCCTTCCATAGAATTTCATCCTTCGGATTATGTGAATAATCCTGCGATCATTGCAAGACACAATAAAATGGTTTCAATGAATACAGCCATTGCCATGGATCTGACCGGTCAGGCAGCAGCTGATGCCCTGCCCTTCAGCAATTACACCGGCATAAACGGACTGGTTGATTTTACCCGGGGCGCTGCCATGTCCAAAGGCGGGAAATCAATCCTGATGCTGACCTCAACATCTGACCAGGGACAAAAAAGCCGTATCGTGCCGACGCTATCGGATATTGCAGTGGTGGTGCCCAGGGGCGATGTTCATTATGTGGCCACTGAATACGGAGTGGTCAATCTTTTTGGCAAGACGCTTCAGGAAAGAGCCATGGCACTTATCAGTATTGCACATCCGAATTTCAGGGATGAACTTTTTTCCCAGGCAAAAGAATTAAACCTGATTGATAAAGACCGGAAATTAAACCAGGCTATTAAGGGTGTATACCCTTTAAAATATGAAGAAATCATTACCATAAAAGGTATTCCGATTCTGTTCAGACCTGCCAGAGCCGTTGATGAAAGAAGTGTCCAGGAACATTATTATACAATGAACAAAGGCGATATTCTTTCCCGTTTTTTCCATGATAAAAAAAGCTTTGTGCATGACCAGATCGAAACCACTTTTGAAATTGATTATATTAATGACCTGACCATTGTGGCCACCATCGGAGAGCTTGGATTTGAAAAAATCATTGCTGTTGGGGAATATTTTAAGAATCCTGCCATCAATATGGCTGAAATTGCCTTTTCCGTCTCAGAAGAATATCAGGGCATGGGTATTGCTAAAATCCTGCAGGACAAACTGGCCCAGGCTGCCATGCAAAACGGAATCAAGGGGCTCATCGCATATACATCCAGAACAAATACAGGGATGAAAAAACTGTTTGCCAAGCTGCCCTATGAGATCAAGTCCGAGATCGAAGAGGATATGCTGGTGCTGACCTGCACCTTTCCCGAATAAGTTTATTTTTTCAGCAGCAAAGCCACAGACTCGATATGATAGGTATGCGGAAACATGTCCACCGGGGTTACTTCCATCACCTTATAGGTTGAATCCAGCATTTCAAGATCCCGTGCAAGGGTTGCAGGATTACAGGACACATAGACAATTTTTTCAGGACAAAGCGCAATCACCTGAGCCACCACATCCTTATGCATGCCCACCCGGGGCGGATCAATAATCATGATATCCGGTATCTGTTTTAAACCGGGCAATACATCTTTAATATCCCCTTCCAGGAACTCACAATTATCTATATTATTGAGTCCGGCATTCATTTTTGCATCTGCAACAGCACTGCTGACAATTTCAATCCCATATATTTTTTTTGCCTGTCCTGACAGCCAGATGGGAATTGTACCGGTTCCTGAATATAAATCCATCACAATTTCTTCTCCGGTCAGTGCTGCATAATCAGACACTTTTGCATACAGTTTTTCACAGGCTTTTGTATTGGTCTGAAAAAAAGAATTGGCTGAAATATTAAATACATATGGTCCCAGTTTTTCCTGGATATGATCACTTCCATACAGGCAGATTTCCTCTTTTCCCACGGATACTCCGGATCTGGCATCTGTAATATTATTCATGACCGATTTGATTTGACTGTATTTACCTGCAAGCTGCCGGGCAAGGGTGTCAACGGCATCCATATTTTTATTCCGGGTCACGATATTGACCATCCAGGTATCCGTGGCAACCGCATGCCGCAGCATTAAAAAGCGCCAGAATCCCTGATGGGTTTTCAAATCATAGGCAGCAAGGCCCGAATGTTTGATGAATTCACGGACATCTTCCAAAATCAGGTTCCCCAGATCCGGCATGATCTCACAGCGTTTAATGTCGATCACCTTGTCAAATGTGCCCGGCACATGAAGCCCGATCCCGAAATCCTTAATGATGGTTTCATCTTCAAGTTCATCCGGCATCAGCCATCGTTTGGATGAGCATGAAAATTCCATCTTATTTCGATATTCATAGATCGCATCTGACGGAACAACCGCCTGAACCGGTGTGTCTTTTAATTTTCCAATATGTGCAAGAGATTCTGCCACATGCCGTTTTTTATATTCAAGCTGACGGTCATAATCAATGCGCTGCCATTTGCACCCGCCGCAGTAATCACAGTAATGGCATTTACCGGGATTTCGGATACTGGATTCTTTGAGGATTTTAATCAGCTTGCCCTCTGCCCAGGACTTTTTCTTTTTTGTTATTTTTGCAAAAACCAGATCCCCTGGCACACACCGATCAATAAAAACAGGAAATCCATCCGGTTTTGCAAGCCCTTTTCCACCATAGGCAAGATCGATTATCTCAAGTTCGTATGCTTTTCTTTTTTGTATGCTCATATTTTTATATTTCTTTATTTTTTTAATAATCATATCCGTTTTTCAAAACTTGCTATTATACGGCCTAACTGGCATAATAACAAGCAATGAAAAACAGAATCGACATTGAATTCAAATCCCGGGGATTTCTTCTCAAGGGCAGACTGCACCTGCCGGAAACCAAAAATCCACCGCTGGTCATCGGTTCACATGGTCTGGAAGGTTCCAAGAATTCCGCAAAACAGATGGTCCTGTCAAAACTTCTGCCTGCCCATAATATTGCTTTTTTTCGATTTGATCATTGCGGCTGTGGCCAAAGCCAGGGAAATTTTATCACAGACACCTCTCTTGAAAAACGGACCACAGATTTTATTGCCGCTTTAGATCATATCCTGAAACTTAATAAAACCAGTAACAGTGTTGCGGTTTTTGGTTCCAGCATGGGAGGTGCCACCTGCATTAATGCATGGCAGAGACTGCAGGAAATGGACATCCATCTTTGTGGTGCTGTACTGTGCTCAGCACCGGTAAAAAGCCGATCCATTAAAAATATTCCTCTGGAAGGCAATCATAACCGCCCGTCTTTGCCCTTGAGTTTTTTTGAAAAAAATCTGCTGTTTGATATTACCGATAAAGCTGCCGACCTGTTCAATGTGATGATTTTTCATGGGGATGCAGACATGATTGTTCCGGTATCCAATGCAAAAGAGATATACGCCAGGGCCCATGCGCCCAAACATCTGGTTATCCATAAAAACGGGGATCACCAGATGACATCCAAAGCAGACCGGCGCGATTTTGAAGATAAAACTGTTTCCTGGTTTTTACGCTGGTTTTCCGGCCTCAACCAGACAACGCCTCAATAATTCCAGGGCCATGATGGCGAACATCTGCTTGTTTTTTGACCGTTCTGAACACTCCAGGGTACAGGTATATCCAACAGCTGTATCAGGGCCTGCCACACCGATACACACACGGCCCACAGGTTTTTCCATGGTTCCGCCGGTCGGACCTGCAATGCCTGTGGTTGAAATAGCAAAATCAGCTCCTGCAACCTGCCGTGCGCCCTTTGCCATTTCAATGGCTGTCTGTTCATGTACTGCCCCATGATCAATCAGTGTCTGTTCTGTAACCTTTAAAACATTCATTTTCGCTTCATTGGAATAAGTCACAGCAGAAAATAAAAAATACCCTGAACTGCCGGCAACATCTGTAATCATATGGGAAATCAGGCCGCCAGTACACGATTCTGCGATGGCAAGGGTCTTTTTGCCCACAGTTAACAGATGCCCCACATCCCGGGCAATGGATGGTCCCGGATCTGAAGTCACCTCCGGCATATAAAAAACCCGGCAGGCATTCACCTGCCTGTAAATTTCCGGTGCTGTCACATCATTCTGAGTCGATTTTTTCCCGCCTGTCACGAAACAGATATCTGCGTGTGAACAAATGTGTTGAATACCTGCGGCAATCGCGTCCGCATGATCTTGCACAGCAATGATTTTTTTTACATCAATGCCCATGTGTTTTGATGCATGACTTAAAACCGCACTGCGGGTATCCACCATATCGCCTGCGCCCACTTCATCTACGATTGATAAAATATATGCGATCATTTTTTTAACTCCTGGTATTTACATCCTGACATCTGCCTCCTGATTTTGGAAAAACACGGCATGGTTTGATGAAAAAAAAGCTGGATTTTTTCGGATCCCGCCATCGGATAAAATCTGTTTTTTAAATGTTTTGCCCAGAAACTGCTTTACTTTATATCGGTTCCATCCATGGGGATGCTTAAAATTCAGATATAAGGACAAATCCCCATGATAAAATTCCTGAGTGTCCAGACCTTGTGCATCGTCACTGAATTTTGGCAGATTAAAAACCGCCAGATTCAGATAATCAATATATTGCCTGTGGGCCTTGATATATTCAAGCGTCCGGAATGCAGCACTTTCATCCTCAAAACGCGTACCGAACAGCAGATATACAAAGGTCAAGATCCCGGCCTGATGCAGATTTTTTAATATGGTGGATACCATACCAAGATGGGTTCCTTTGTTCATCTGATCCAGAACCCCCTGATCCCCGGATTCAAGTCCCAGTTTCAACATATCACAGCCGGATCGTTTTAAAGCCATGCAAAAATCAGGGTCCATAAAATCTTTTTCAAACCGGACAAAACCATACCATTTAAATGCAAAGGACTGTTGAGATATTGCCCGTAAAAAAGCCGGGGTGATGGCATTATCAATAAAATGGATATAATCAGGTGCATATTTTTTATCAACAGCCTCAAGATCTTCCAGAACCTTTGATGCCCGCTGGGTATCATAGGGGCGGGTCTCGACTTTTTCAGGACAAAACCTGCATTTGCTCCAGTAACACCCAATGGCGGACCTGAATGGCAAAACCCTACCCGGAGCCAGATATATATTGTTTTTAACAAAATCATAATCCGGAATAAAATGTTTCTGGCCATGGCCATCAATACCCATGACATTTAACAAGGGCAGCTCCCCTTCTCCTTTAATTGAAATATCAATTAAGCCCTTAAAGGGATGATTAAATCCGGGCCGGCTCATCCAGGAAGACAGCAACCCTCCGCCCATAATGATTTTTTTGTTTCTGAAATTGTCCTTTATCCATCCTGCAAGGGCAAAGCTGACCAGGGCCTGATTCAGATAACACATTGAAATGCCGACATATTCGGATTTACTGTCTAAAATTTTTGGCCGGATACACGATTCAAAAAACGCATAAAACGGGTTTTCCATGTAATGACGGGCACTTTTGAGCAAATCCTGAGAACTTACAGAAGAAAGACAATTATCCGAATAATCACTTAAGGAGATTTTAAAGCGCTTTTCATCCACACTGATGGACAATACTTTGTTCAGATCATATACTCGCTGATGATACCGATCTGCATTCACATACAAAGACGGGTCTTTTAAATCAGACAACAGTTTTTCCCGGTTTTTCAAAGCTCTTCTGGACCATGAATCAACCGGGGTTTTATCTTTATCAATAAGATATAAAAGGCCTTCAATATTAGCATCATATACTGTACAGGACTGGCCATGTGTTTTAAGGGCAGAAGATAAAAGTGCAACACCGGCAGGCGGTTCACTGGGTTTTGCAACAGGAGGAAAAATCAACAGCATGGCAAATCATCCTAAATTCAATCATAGTATAAAATGGATTGTTTACCATGTTTGAAAAAAAATCGCACTACTGTTACCAAGAAAAATGTTTCTATTCATAGAAACATTTTTCTTGACAGGCCCAAAAAACCAGCGTATTTTGACCGAGAATTTAAAAATAAAGGAACCCTAAATATGATTTTAAATCAATTCCCGGACAAACAGGTATTCTTGACGCTTGCACAGACCTCCAATGTGATTCCGGTCTGTACCCAGATACTTGCGGATATGGAAACCCCGGTTTCCATCCTGCAGAAATTTTATTCTCCGGACAAGGAAAGTTTTTTGCTTGAAAGTGTTGAAGGTGGCGAAAGATGGGCGCAATACAGCTTCCTGGGCCTGTCAGCTTACGGCACCATCAAAATATTTGCTAATGATGTACAGATCAAAACCCAGCGCCAGACCCAGACCATCGCGCATCATAATGATCCCATGGATGTCATCCGGACATATTCAAAAAAATTTATCCCGGCCCCCATTCCTGAACTGCCCAGATTCTGGAGCGGTTTTACCGGGTACTGCACCTATGAAATGGTTTCATTTTTTGAAAACATCCCGGTATCTTTGCCCGAAGGCACCCCTTATGCGCATTTTATCATCCCGGATGAAATGATTATTTTTGATAATATAAAACAGACATTAACCTGCATGAAAATATGCTATATCACTGAAGATACAGATCCTTCTGATATTTTTGATCAGGCACAGGCCCATTTAAAAAAAATGCTGGCAACCATACATGCACCAGTCATGCCCAAAAAACCTGTGCAAAGCAAACATGTGGAACTGATGCCGGAAACCCCGGCCAAAGAATATATGTCAGGGGTTGAAAAAATAAAACATCATATCATAGAAGGTGATGTGTTCCAGGCGGTTTATTCACAACCGTTTTCCTGCAAAACCCAGGTCGATCCTGTCCAGATTTACCGGGCACAGCGGTATATCAATCCATCTCCGTATATGTTTTTCATGAATTTTACAGATATGGTGATTGCCGGGTCATCACCGGAAACCATGGTCCGGCTTGAAAACAATATTGCCACCCTCCGGCCCATTGCAGGAACCCGGCCCAGAGGAAAAACCCAGCAGGAGGATCGAAAACTTGCAGATGAACTTTTAAATGACGAAAAAGAAAAGGCCGAGCACGTGATGCTGATTGATCTGGGCCGCAATGATCTGGGCCGCGTGGCAGAAGCCGGAACCGTTCAGGTGACCGACACCATGGTGATTGAGCGATACTCCCATGTCATGCATCTGGTATCCAATATCACCTGTGATTTGAAAGAAGAATTTGATGCTTATGATCTGTTTAAAGCAACCTTTCCTGCCGGCACCCTGTCCGGTGCCCCTAAAATCCGGGCCATGGAAATTATCAGCGAGCTGGAAGGAAAACCAAGAGGCGTGTATGGCGGTGCTGCCGGGTATATTTCTTTTTCCGGAAACATGGATTTTGCCATTACCATCCGGACAGCAGTCATGAAAGACGGCAAATTGACGGTTCAGGCAGGGGCCGGCATTGTATATGACTCTGATCCTTTAAAAGAATTACAGGAATGCCAGAACAAGGCAAGGAGCGTGGAAATGGCATTAAAACTTGTTTTATCGAATACCAACGGAGACAAATAAATGAAAGTTGCAGTAATAGATAATTATGACTCATTCACCTTTAATCTGGTGCATTATATCCTTCATGCCGGTGCCCAGGTGGAAGTTTTCAGAAATGACAAGATCAGCATCGAAGACCTTAAAAACTCGGATATCAGTGCCATTGTCATCTCTCCTGGACCCGGTCGCCCTGAAGATGCAGGCATTTCCCTTGATATCGTCACTCACCTTTCAGGACAGATCCCCATACTCGGCGTGTGTTTGGGCCATCAGGTCATTGGCCAGAGTTTTGGCGGTAAAATTATCCATGCAAAAAAAATCATGCATGGAAAAACATCCCAGGTGACTGCAGACGGGGAGCATATTTATAAAGGCATCACCAAACCCTTTACGGTAATGCGATATCATTCCCTTGCTGTATCAGAAGAAAATTTTCCTGACTGCCTTGTGGTAACTGCCAGAACCGATGACGGTGAAATCATGGGAATCCGGCATAAAGATCATCCGACCCAGGGCGTTCAATTTCACCCGGAATCCTTTATGACCACTGTGGGAAAACGGTTGATCAGAAATTTTATCAAAGGAGAATAAGAATGACATTTACCGAAAATTTAAGAAAAATTATTTCCGGACAGGATCTGGATCAGGACAGCGCAGCATCCATGCTCAGTGATATTTTTTCAGGCCAGATCACCGAAGCCCAGGTCGGCGCTTTCATGGCAGCGCTTGCCACCAAAGGCGAAACCTTTGAAGAACTTGCAGGAGCCGCCAGATCCATGAGACGAAAAGCCATAAAGATCCAGACCCGGTCTCAAAATGTCATAGACACCTGCGGTACGGGCGGGGATGCATCCGGGTCGTTTAATATTTCCACAACCACAGCCTTTGTTGTGGCAGGTGCAGGTGTAACGGTTGCCAAACACGGAAACAGAAGCATCTCCAGCAAATGCGGAAGTGCGGATGTACTGGAAGCGCTTGGCGTAAACCTGAACGTTGATCCGGAAATTGTTGAAGAAGCCATCAATGAAATCGGTATTGGTTTCATGTTTGCCCCCATGTATCACGGTTCCATGAAATATGCCGGAAAAGCCAGAATGGAATGCGGCATCAGAAGTATATTTAACATGCTGGGCCCTTTAACCAATCCGGCTGCTGCAAGCTGCCAGCTTTTAGGGGTTTATGATCCAAAGCTCACTGAAATGTTTGCCCAGGCCTTAAAACTTCTGGGCGTTAAAAAGGCCCTGGTGGTTCATGGTCATGACGGCATGGACGAAATCACCACAACAACCAAAACCCGCATATCAGAACTCAATGACGCTCAAATCCGGTCCTATGATCTGGATCCTCTGGAATTTTTTGAAAACTATGCCCGGACCTGTGATCTTAAAGGCGGTGATGTCAAGGAAAACGCAGCCATTACGCTGGGAATTTTAAAAGGTGAAAAAGGTCCCAAACGAGATATTGTTGTGTTAAATTCAGGCGCAGCCCTTATGGCAGCCCAGCAGGTTCAAACCATAAAACAAGGCATTGTGATGGCCAAAGAATCCATTGATTCAGGCAATGCACTGAAAAAACTTGAACAGCTTTCTGAGTTTACCCGGGAGAATGGGTAACATGGCCTCAAAAGGAATCATAAGACTGGACGGTTTTTTAAAAAAAGTGGTTGAAGTCAAAACCATTGAGCTGGCGCAATGCAAAAGGAATTTCCCGCTTGCCAGCTTACGAAAAGAAGCGGAGTCTTCGCCGAAAAGATCTGATTTTCTGTCAGCCATGAAGAAAAGCAGCCCAAAAGATATTGGGATCATCGCTGAAATCAAAAAAGCATCTCCTTCCAAAGGAGATATCCGCATGGATCTGGATGTACCGTTGTTCGCAAAAAATTATACAAAGGCTGGTGCCCGGGCCATTTCTGTTTTAACAGAATCTCAATATTTTAAAGGCAGTTTAAAAGATCTTGAGAGTGTATGTGCAAATACCGATATCCCTGTTTTGAGAAAAGATTTCATCATCAGTGCCTATCAGATTTTTGAAGCCAAAAAAGCAGGTGCTTCTGCAGCTCTGCTGATCACCACAGCATTGAGCAAGGATCAGCTCAAAGACTATATCGTTCTTACCCGGGAACTTTTCATGGAACCCTTAGTGGAAATCACATCAGAAAGAGAATTGGAAATCGCCTATGACTGCGGTGCAAAAGTGGTGGATATCAACAATCGCAATCTTCAAACCCTTGAAACGGATACGGGAGTGTCCAAACGCATTGCAACCATTATACCCGATGATATAATCCCTGTTGAAGCCAGCGGCATTTCGGGTTTTTCTGATATTCAAAAAGGACTGGAGGCCAGAATATATAATTTTCTGGTGGGGGAAAGCATTGTCCGGGCAAAAGATCCCAAAGCGTTTATCGGACAATTGCGAAATGTTCCTCAAGAAGAGAATGAGACCCCTGATGAACGCGACTAATTTTATTTCTTCCAGGAACAAAACATGGATCAAGATCTGCGGCTTTACAAACCCTGAAAATGCCAGTGCATGTGCCGGATTTGCCCCGGATGCCATGGGTCTTGTTTTTTTTGAAAAAAGCCCCAGAAATGTCAGTGCCAAAACTGCAAGGCAGATCACGGCGGTTTTGCCAGAAACCATTATGCCCATCGGGGTGTTTGTCAATAAATCCTATGATGAGATAATACAGATTGTAGAATATTGCAATTTAAAAGGGGTTCAGCTTCATGGCAGTGAACCTTTGGATCTTGCCCAGAAATTAATGGATAAAAATCTGTTTGTTATCAAGACCCTTTTTGCGAAAAAAGCGCCCTTCCTGGATCAGGCCGAAGAATTTAAAACAGTATCTTCCTTTCTGATTGAATACGGCAAGGGAATTCTTCCCGGAGGAAACGCAGAATCCTGGAACTATGAAATCTCCTGCAAAATAAAAACAGACCTGCCTGTGATCCTCGCCGGAGGACTTGATCCGGATACCATTGCAGATGCTTTGGAGAAGGCACACCCTGCTGGAGTGGATGTATCCTCCGGTGTTGAAACCTCTTTTGGAATAAAAGAGGTTCGTAAGGTTGAACAGTTTATCCATCGGGTCCGCTCATTTGACCGGTGAAGATCTGTTATCTGTCATCCTTTATTGTACAAGAATATTATCTCCGGGATAAATCGTTGCGGTTTCAGACAGATTATTGAGTTTGCGCAACGCCGCCACCGTGGTGTTGTATTTTTTGCTGATGCTGTAAAGTGTTTCCTTTTTTTGAACTGTATGGAAAACCCCTTTTTTTTCCGCAGGTGTTTTAACTGCCACATGGCTTGTTTTTTTAGGTGGTGACGGGGAAACTGCTTTTTGAGCCGGTGGTGCTACAGTTGACGATCTGTCTTTTAACTGAGCCAGATTTTTTTCAAGTCCGGCAATTCTTTCGATCACAGAATCAAATTTAACAGTAAAAGCGGTCTCAAGCCGCGATACCCGCTGAGCCAGGGCCTGTGTGTCTGTATTTTTCATGCCATCATCATTGCCAGAAGATGCCAGGGCCTCAAATTTATTCTCCAGAACCTGCATACGGTCTTCAAGATTAACAGAAGAAGCGTCCGTTGTCTTATTCAAATCAATGGTTTTTGACCCATCCGATGATTTGAAAAAAAGAAAAAAAACAATCACGGTGAGCAATAATGCCCCAAAAAGGATCAATGCGAATTCATTTTTTTTTATCAGAGACATATTATTCTCCGGTTTTGGTGTAGAAGCGATATCAACCTCCTTTTTTTTATTTGTATTGGTCTGGGTTGTTGGTATTTTAGCGCCTGGTTTACTCTTGAATTTCATCTCAACGCTCCTGAATTTTAATATTGATTCTTTGTTCATATCATTTTAATTATAATTTTCAAGCACTAAACATATTCTTTGCTTAAATTTCAATATTGTATGAAACACAGATTGTACAAAACAGATATTGTATGATAGTCTTTTGCTTTAAAAATAATCTTTTTTTTTGACAAACGACCGGGGGATTTCAATGAAATTTCACTCACATTTTATTCTTGCACTGATTTTTTCATCCGTGATTATCAGTGTGTTGTTACCCAATTATGTCATGGCAGATGTCTATACCAATAAACTTGGCATGCGGTTTGTGCGTATCCCGAAAGGCGAATTTATCATGGGCAGCCCGAAATCCGAACAGGGTCGTCAATGGAATGAAAAACAGCATCGGGTTATCATTTCAAAAGATTTTTATATGGGTGAGACTGAAGTCACTCAAGGCCAGTGGGAAAAACTGGTTGGATTCAATCCTTCTTCCTACCCCAAAATGGGGAAAGACTTTCCAGTGGATACCATATCCTGGGATGAATGCATTGAATTTATCCGGGTGCTTAATCAATGGGAAAATACAAATAAATACCGTCTGCCCACTGAAGCAGAATGGGAATACGCCTGCCGGGCAGGTTCTGCCACAGCATTTGCCAGCGGACCGATCACAGCCCCGTTCTCCTGCAACATACCCGAGCCGTCCATACTTGAAATGGCGTGGTATTGTTATAATTCAGGTCTTGCAAATCCCTCAAGAGATTTCAGGCCCCATCCGGTTAAAACAAAACTGCCCAATGCCTTTGGCCTGTATGACATGCACGGCAATGTCCAGGAATGGGTGCAGGATTCCTGCAAACGCCGTAACTTCTGGCGAACAAAAATCGGTGTTGTCACAGATACGTATAAAGACAATATTGTTGACCCGCTGAATACAAATGGTGAACACAAGATCATCCGGGGCGGTGGCTGGTATCAGACCAGCAAATACCAGAGAAGCGCTTATCGCAGCCTGTATAAACCGGTGGTCAAAAGAAATTCTCTGGGATTCCGTATTGTCAGGATGCCTTAGTTCTCTTGTATAAAAATATTCCTCCGGCCAGCATGAATGCATCCCGGATCAGCAGAAAGATATTTGAAGCTGTCTGATTCTGGCTGTCAAAGGAAAAGCAGCCGCAGTCGAACTGATGTCCGCGAATCAGATTAAAGCCGATGAGCACAATAAAAAGGCTCAAAAGGACATTAATAGTTAAAAGCGCTGAACGCGGGAACCATCCTGAAATCAGGCTGAATCCGCAAACAAGCTCGACAAACGGAACTGTAATCGCCAGAATATTAATGCTGGCATCCGGAAAAATATCATATCCGTACAATATTCTGGCAAATGCCTGGGGGTCTTCTATTTTATGAAAGCTTGCATAAATAAAACTGATTCCCAGAATCAATTTGATAATAAACGCCAGAAAATCGATGTAATTATTTCTCATGGGTTTCAATTTTATGTCCTTCTTCCTGCCATTGTGCAAATCCTCCTGAAAAGATCTTTATATCTTTATATCCCATGCTTTTCAGGTAATCGGCAAAGGTATGACTGTCTGTGCAGTACACACTGGAACAATACAGCAGCACAGGGTCATGCTGATTGATCCGGGCGGTCATGCCGGGCAGGTTTTCATCAAATTCATTTATAGGAAAAGACAAAGCAGTCGGGATATGGCCTTGTTCAAACAGATCCCGTGCCCGGACATCAATGATCAGGCAATTTTTTCCCCGGATCATATCCGCCACCTGTTTTGAAGAATGAATCTGGGTAAAATGACCTGCCCCTGATGTGTCTGGGTTCGCAGAAATTACACCTTTTTGAGGATCCCATTGCCCGAAAAGTGCAATCCTGTGCGGAGAAAGCGTATTAAAAATAAATGCCGTTACAAGGGCAAAAAATACAAGAACAATAACGCCTTTGATTACGCCTGGCTCTTTTTGAATGCCTTTTTTATGTTTAAACGTCATTTTGATAATAAACGGGTTTTCAGTTTTTTATAATTGTTGATCCGATATGTTGCATTCAGCAGAACAACCCATTCTTCAAGCAGGGCCCTGAGTCTTGTTTCACCGGGTTTTATTTCTTCTGACACCGTTTTGAAATCAAGTGTTCTGTTCAGACCTGCACGGGTTTCAGGGGTGGATTCAAGGGCATCCAACGCTGCATATATTCTGTGCGCATCCTGCGCATAGCCTTGTTTTTCATAAATCTGTGCAATTTCCAGGGTATTCATATCCGGTATATCACCGGGTTCAATATGAGAATTCATGGTCCTTCCCTTTTCTGTGAAGGTTTATCCTTAAAAATGAGCTCGTCTTTTTCTGCCATATCATGCTCATGCTTTGCCACATGTTTGATATATTCCATATCATTTTTCAGGCTGATTATTTGTGTTTCAAGTTTCTGTGTAACGCTGTCCGCTGCCTTGATCTGTTCAATAACGCCAGCTTCCTTGTGCTTTAATTTTCGATAGTCTAAAAGCCCGTTTGTACTGAAGATAATAAAACACATCAATATCAGGATGATGATAAAAGAAATACTGTAACCGGCTTTTTCCATCACACTCATTTTCAATTCTTTTTAAACCCTTTAAGAAACATTTTTATTTCAGGCGTTGAAACCCAGAAATTCAACCCTAGATAGCAGGTCACCCCCAGACAGATGCTTGCAGCCAGACCCGCGCCGACCATTGCCTTGCTTGATCCGTCCACCGGGATATAATCAGCTGCCAGACGGACACAGGCGAACATTATAACAGCAAAAAAAACCGATCTGCAAGCAGAAAGAATAATCCTGACTCTGGCAATGTTCACCCCGGCGGGGATATGGATAAACAGGAAAATACACCCTGCCATGGCAGATATTGAAACCGACAGGGCCAGGCCTGTTAGCCCCCAGTATTTTATAAAAACAAAGGACAGTACAATATTTAATCCCACTGCAATCAGGCCTGAAAAAAAAGGCAGATATATTTTTGACATGCCGTAATACAGCGTCACAAAAAGCCGGGAAGCGGTATATGCCCACAATCCGGTGACCAGAAAAAACAGGCAGCGGGCAGTCTGATCCACGGCCAGAGATTTAAAAGCGCCGTGCCCGAACAACACCGCCACAATGGGTTTATTTAAAGCCATCAGTCCTGCCATGGCCGGGATGGTGATAAAAAGCACCATCATCACGGCGTTGGAAAATGGTATTCCCATATCACAGATCTTTCCTGTGGCCATTTTTTTTGAAAGATCAGGCAAAAAAACCGTTGCCACCGAAACCGCAAAAAGCGCAAGGGGAAACTGAACCAGCCTGTCTGCATAGTATAAATAGGACACACTGCCTTCATCCAGGGTGGATGCAAAAAAAGACGCAGTCATGATATTGATCTGGTAAGAGGCTGCACCGATCATTGCAGGCACCATGATTTTCAATAATTTCAAGCTCTGGGGAGCAAAAAGTCGGAATCGGACCGGTTTTAATATCCCGGTTCGAACCATAAAGGGGATCTGCACTGCAAGCTGCAGCAGGCCGCCAATGGTGACTCCCACAGACAAAGCCGTCACAGGCTCGGGAAAACAGGGAATGGCAAGGAAGATAAATAAAATCATGCCAATATTGAAAACAACCGGTGCCAAAGCCGGCGCACCGAAATTTCCCAAAGCATTTAAAACGCTCATGCTTAAACCGGCCATCACTATCAGCCAGAAATACGGCAGCATGATCTTGAACAGCACCATGGTCAGGTTATATTCATAGGATAAGGCTTCAAACCCTGGTGCGATCAGGGTCATTATAAAGGGGGCCCCGAAAAGGCCTGTAATCATGACAATAACAGCACCGGCAGACAACAGACAAAAAAAGGAATACAGCATGCCCGTTGCAGCGGATTTTCCCTGTTTTTCAAGCGTATCCGAAAATACGGGGATAAATGAAACCCCTAAAATGCCCTCAGAAAAAAGCTTTCTGATCAGATCAAAGGGTCTGAAGGCAATAAAAAATGCATCGCTTAAAACAGATGTGCCAAAAAACATGGCGATAACCATGTCCCTGATAACACCGAGAATACGGCTGCTGAAAGTTAAACAGCTTATCAGTGCTGTCTTTTTTAATATCTTTATCACAAGTTTTCCTTGACAAAAACCAGTTAAATCTATAATGTTCCTAATTTAAAATACGGTTGAAATATAAATTTAATATTCTTAATAAAGGAGCAAGACCAAGTTGGCTAACCATAAATCTGCAAAAAAAAGAGCAAAACAGAGTCAGGTCAGACGGCTTAGAAACAGATCTGTAAAAACCACTCTTAAAAATCTGGAAAAAAACCTTCGTGCAGCAAAAGAACAGGGAAGTGAAAACAAAGACGAACTGCTGAGAAAAACTCAGTCCGCCATACAAAAAGCTGCTAAAAAGGGTGTTCTCCATCAAAAGACTGCTTCCAGAAAAATTTCAAGATTATTTAAATTTATAAACGCATAAGCATTTTTGAACTGTTTTTAGATAACTGTTTTATACAACAAAGACAGGATTTATGACGCTATAAAATAAATCCTGTCTTTGTTGTTTACATTTCAAATTGTTTTATACACTCAATTTTTGTTTGTATTCTAAAAATCTATTTGTGTTTTACTCACAATCTTTTCAGCCACCCGATCTGCAATCTTGTTTACGGCCAGCCGTTTATTGCTTTCATCGGTAATCTGATTCGAATTTATCGCATAGTCTTCATTGGCCATAAAATCCGTTACAGACCAGAGTACCTTTCCATTCCTGTCCACCAGCTTAAGACTGACCACCGCCTGAACACGTCGTTCATTGACCGTTTCTGCTGTAGTGCGGGATAATGTGCTGAAGGTAATGGATTTTATCTGCCCCTGGAATACGGCATCCGCTGCTGATTCATCCACCACCCGGGTCTGTGTCTTCATAAGTATCTCACGAATCAGGGCATTGGTGAATGCAACGCCTGCGCCTGTTTCAGAACTTACATTTTCAAGCGGTTTTACGGCCACTCGTTTAAGATTTTGATTGACAAACCCGCCGCCTTCAAACCGATAACCGCAGGCGGCAAAAAAAACAACCCCACACAGACACCCCATCAGTAGAAAGCTTTTCTGAATTTTTTTTAAATTTTTCATATCAAATCACAATGTTGACAAGTGTTTGTTTCTTCTGAATAACAATCACCTTTTTTGGCGTTTTTTCACCCAGAAGTTTTTTAATTCTCTCATCTGCCAGCGCAGTCTGCTTTATCGTATCGACACTGGCACTGGCATCCATTGAAAATTTTGCCCGCAGTTTTCCATTTACCTGCACCACGACCAGGACCTCATCGGTCTGAAGAGAATCCTCCCGATATTCAGGCCAGGTCTGTTCAAGAATGGATCCATGCTGTCTGCCTGACCGGGCAAACACTTCTTCACAAAAATGAGGCAGAATCGGAGACAGCAGCAAAAGCATATTGTCAAGGCAGAACACCATCACCTGCTTTAATTGAACATCGTCTGAGTCAAGATCATACGTGTACATTTCATTTACAAGCTCCATTACTGCAGAGATCGCTGTATTAAAATGAAAACTTTTTTCAATATCATCGGTCACTTTCTGAATGGTCTGGTGTGCCTTGATATATAATTTTTTGGCAGACTCATTTTTGATGTCTGATGCAGGACCCTGATACGGATCAATGCCCTTGAATTTTTCAATACAATCCAGTGACAGCCGCCACACGCGGTTGACAAAGCGGTTGCTGCCTTCAATACCATCTTCATTCCATTCCAGATCTCTTTCCGGAGGCGCTGCAAACAAGGAAAACAGCCGGGTGACATCTGCCCCGTATTTTTCCAGAAGTTCATTGGGGTCCACTACATTTTTTTTGGATTTGGACATTTTGATCACCCGTCCAACTTCCACATCACTGTCACATTTAGAACAGACAAAAGAACCGGCATCATTTTTAATTGCTTCTTCCGGATACAGATACCCGTGTTCAGGACACATCATGGTTTCCTTGCAGACCATGCCCTGTGTGAGCAGACGGGTGAACGGTTCTTTAAAATCAACCAGCCCCAGCGTATTGAGCACTCTCATAAAATATCTTGAATACAACAGATGCAGCACCGCATGCTCAACCCCTCCAATATACTGATCCACCGGAGCCCAGTATTTTACAGCCTCCGGATCAAACATGCCGTTGGTATATCTGGGTGAGCAATACCGCAGATAATACCAGGACGATTCCACAAATGTGTCCATGGTGTCTGTATCCCTTCTGGCATCTTCTCTTCCGCATACAGGACAGGTGGCTTTGGCAAAATACGCCAGGGTCGGCAAGGGAGAGCCCCCTTTTTCCAGCAGATTGGCCTCTTCCGGCAGTCTTATGGGAAGGTCAGATTCAGGAACGCCCACCTGTCCGCAATCCGGACAATGTATAACAGGAATAGGTGCGCCCCAGTATCTTTGACGGGAGATGCCCCAGTCCCGCAAACGGTATGAAATGGTCTTTTTCCCCCTGCCCTGGTCTTCAAGCCAGCGGGTAATTTCATCCATTGCCGTTTGATTGTCCAGACCGTTGAATTTTCCGGAATTCACCATCACCCCCTGCCCGGTATAGGCCTGGGTCATGTTCTCAGGATCAATGGAATGATCTTCGGGCGCAACCACCATCCGGATATCCAGATTATATTTTTTTGCAAAGTCAAAATCCCGCTGGTCTCCTGCCGGAACAGACATGATCGCACCGGTGCCGTACCCCATTAAAACAAAATTGGCCGTGTATACCGGAATTTTTTCACCCGTTGCCGGGTTAATACAAAAGGCGCCTGTAAACACCCCTTCTTTTTCATATTTTTCAAGACCTTCGGCAGATCGTTCCTGTCTGGATATTTTCTGCACAAAGGCTGCAACGGCTGCCTCCTGTTCTGTACCAAGAGAAAGGGTTTCCACCATGGGATGTTCAGGGGCAAGGCACATGAAGGTGGCACCGAAAACAGTATCTGGTCGGGTAGTAAACACCACAACATCTTCATTTTTTCCGTCCACCTGAAATTTTATTTCCGAACCAATACTCTGACCGATCCAGTTCTTCTGCATGACCGTTACCTTATCCGGCCATCCCGGCAGTTTATCGCAATGCACCAGAAGATCTTCGGCATAATCCGTTATCCTGAAAAACCACTGCCACAGCTTTTTTTGCTGAACAGTCTGTGAACACCGCCAGCAGCAATCCTGTTCCACCTGTTCATTGGCCAGAACCGTCTGGCATTTTTCACACCAGTTCACATAGGATTCCTTCCGATACACCATCCCTTTTTGAAACATCTGAAGAAACAGCCATTGTTCCCATTTATAATATTCCGGCCGGCATGTGGCGATTTCACGGTCCCAGTCATAGGAAAATCCCATTTTTTTGAGCTGTTTGCGCATGGCCCTGATATTTGCATATGTCCAGGCCGCAGGATGGGTATTATTATCAATGGCAGCATTTTCAGCAGGCATTCCAAATGCATCCCAGCCCATGGGGTGAAGGACATTGAATCCTCTCATCCGTTTATACCGGACAACAACATCTCCAATGGTATAATTACGCACATGACCGATATGAATCTTTCCGGAAGGATACGGAAACATTTCCAGCAGATAATATTTTTCCTTTGACGGGTCTTCCTGCACCTTGAAAAGTTTTTTTTCTTTCCAGTATTCCTGCCATTTGGGCTCTATCAGTTCCGGATGATATCGCTGCTCCATTGTCTTTTTTACTCCTTGTAAACAATTATCTTATATGAATTAAATTTTAAATTTTTAAGATTTTATTGATGCCACAATCCCATGTAAATAGCAAGAAAATCGAGGAAAATCTGATGGTGCCTTATCTTTTCTTGTTTCATTTTTAAAATATTGCTATTTTCACCATAACATTATAACGGTGTTGTCAATGTTGACAAATTCTTTATTGGCAGATTAAAAAACAGAGGCAATCTCATGGTCCCAAAAAAGTTCTCTGATAATCACAGGATCAACACTTTAATCGAAAATATCCTGGATGAACTGTGCCCTTTTCTTGAAGAACAGGCTAACGAAATATCCCAACTGACGGCTATCGGCAAGGCTCTTGGAGCAGGCCAGGATATAACCGTTTTACTTGAAATGATCCTGTCCATTGCCATGCGATTTACAAAAGCGGACGGCGGAACCCTGTATCTTGTAAATTCTGATACCCGGAATCTGGAATTTCATGTTATTCACAACACGACCTTAAAACTCAGACAAAGCGGAAACCGGATTGAACTTCCCAATGTGCCCTTATATCATGAAAATCTGACACCCAATCTTTCCAATGTGTCATCCTATGTATTCCATACCGGCAGGGTAGTGAATATAAAAGATGTTTACAGAACCAAGAAATTTCATTTCGACGGCACCAAAAAATTTGACACTGCCCTTGGATATAGAAGCAAATCCATGCTTGTCATTCCCATGAAAAATCATCAGGATGACATTATCGGCATCCTGCAGCTGATCAATGCCAAAGATATCGCCTCATCCAGAATCATTGCCTTCAGTTCAGATTCCCAGGAAAAAGCTTCTGCACTTGCCAGCCAGGCATCTGTCATCCTGACTCAACAGATGCTTATTTACGAAATGAAAGAATTATTTGAAGCCTTTATTGAAGCCATTGCCGTCTCCATTGATGCCAAATCAAAACACACCGGAGGACATATCCAGCGGGTCACCCAGCTCAGCTTGATGATCGCTGAAAAAATCAATCAGGATATCACTGTTTTCAAAGACCAGATGCTTTCCGCCGACCAGATCAATGAACTGAGAATTGCAGCGCTCATGCATGATACCGGCAAGATCACCACTCCGGATCATATTGTGGGCAAATCATCCCGCCTTGAAACCGTGTGCAACCGGATTGATCTTGTAAAAACACGATGGGAACTGTTCAAAACCAACCATAAATTGATAGCTGCGCAAAAAAAACTTGCCCTTTTGGAAGCTGACCCGGCAAAGGATAAAATCCTTCAGCAAATCGACAGTGCCTGTGAGGAACACATCCATAATCTTGAAAAAGATCTGGACTTCATCATTGCCATCAATGCCAATAAAGCTCTCCTGAAACCCGATGAACTGAAACGGTTGGAAAAAATCAGTACAAAATCCTTCAGCATAAACGGAAAAGCCATATCCTGTTTAACCCCTGATGAATTTGAGAACCTGAGCATTCCAAAAGGTACGCTTACCTTAAAGGAACGTGAAGTCATCAACAACCATGCGCACCTGACAGAAAAAATTCTCAAAAAACTGCCCTGGCCTAAAAATCTTGCCAATATTCCATCCATTGCAGGAGCACATCATGAAAAACTGGATGGAACCGGTTATCCTCTGGGACTGGATAAAAACGATTTAAACCTTCAGGCAAGGATACTGGCCATCGCAGATATTTTTGAAGCCCTTTGCGCTCCTGACCGACCTTATAAAAACCCCATGTCCCTGAGCCAGACAAAAGAAATATTATATCAGATGGGGGAAAAAGGCGCTCTTGACAAGGATATCATTCACATTTTTTTCAAATCTGAGACTCATCTTGATTACGCCAGGCAATATCTTTGTGCATCCCAGATTGACATCTGATGTATCCTTATTATGCCTCAATTCGTTGTTGACCCAAAAACCATTAGATGATATATAAAATAGTTTTTATGCAATACCTGAAAGGCAGGTATTGCTATTTGCATTAATCCTTGCTCCTGCTTTTAATGCAGGGGCTTTATATCCGTAAGGAGAAAAAATGAGGAAATATGAAACAGTATTTATCTCTGACCCAGATTTAAAAGATCAAACCCGTCTGGAATTGTTTGACAGAGTCAGAGAAATCATTGCCAAGGAAAATGGCATTATTATTGATTTCGATGATTGGGGCAATAAAAAACTTGCCTATGAAATCAGAAAAAAAGCACGCGGTCATTATGTGTGTATTACCTATGGTGGTTCAGGCGATCTTGTAAAAGAACTTGAAAGAAATTTTCGTCTAAGTGAAATGGTGATGAAATTTATGACCATTGTTGTTTCAGAAGACATGACTGTTCAGGAGATTGAGCTTGAGGTCAAAAAAGCTCAGGAGGATGCCAAAGCAAGAGCTGAAAGAAAACCTGAAGAAACGACTGACGAAACTGATGAAACCGGTGAGGATGAAACAGACGACACCGAAGATTCATCAACTGAAGATGAAACCACCGAAGAAACATCTAATTAATACCGGAGATAATGACCATGTATAATAATAACAGCAACACTAGAAATCCAAAAGGCAACGGGGGTAAAAATAAATTTTATCAGCGTCGCAAAATATGCAGATTCTGTGTAGATAAAGAGCTTGAAATAGATTACAAATCCCCTAAAGCGCTCAGACAATTCATCACCGAGCGGGGGAAAATTATTCCCAGAAGAATAACCGGAACATGTGCAAAACATCAGCGTCAACTGACGGTTGCCATAAAACAATCCCGACAGATTGCGCTGTTACCGTTTGTCGGAAAACCCATGTATTAAAACGGTTATCAGGAGTTATGCACTTGACAGGCACACATATACAACCCGCAGCAGTCAAAGATATTCTTTTGGGTATCTTTTTATGTATGCTGATCATTCTGATCATGCATATCCTGCCTGTGATGGACCTTTTTGTCTGGATCTTTCTTCCTCTGCCTGTATTATTCTACAGGCTCAAGGTCGGAAGACACGCAGGAGGAATCATCATTGCTGTTTGTATAACTGTGCTGGCTGTATTAACCGGTAATATCGCATTTAATCTGCTGTATTTCGGGTTCTTTTTAATGACGGGTTTTTTCCTGGGCGAATATATAGAAAAATTATATGGCATTGAAAAAATAATGATATATACTTTTCTGGCTGTGTCTGGAATTGCCATTGTATTTTTATTAGTCTATGCGGGTTTCCAAAACATGGATATGGGGAATTTAATCTCTACATTTATCAAAGATTATAAAACCTATTCAATGCAGATATTTTCCCAGACCGCCCAACTTTACCCGCAGATGGAAATTGATGTTAAACAGCTTGAACGCGTCAATTCCTTTTTTATATTGATGATTCCGGCCATCTTCATGAATGCCTATATCACCATGATGTGGTTGAACATCGTCTATATAAAAAGACTGCTGTCAAAAAAAGGAATTACCCTTACGACCCTGGAAAATTTAAACCACTGGAAGGCACCTGACTTTTTGATTGTCTGTGTTATTGCCGCCGGGTTTTTATTATTTCTACCCATACATGCACTGCAGATTTTTTCCGGTAACTGCCTGTTCGTTTTGATGTTTATATATTTTTTACAGGGAATTTCAGTTGTATCATTTTTTTTTGATAAAAAAAGCGCTCCTTTTGTACTAAGATTTTTTTTTTATGTTTTTATTACAATCCAACCGCTTTTAATGTTTCTGGTTATCGGTTTCGGTTTGTTCGACAACTGGTTCAATTTCAGAAAGCTTGATATGGCTGCAAGATAAAATAAATTAAAGTCCGGTCACAGGCATTAAAACCGACTGGATCTTTTTGGAGGTTTAAATGAGAGTTATACTTAAAGAAACCATAGACACGCTTGGCATTGCAGGAACAGAATGCAATGTTGCACAGGGGTATGGCCGCAATTATCTTCTTCCCCAGGGAAAAGCAATAATTGCCACTCCGCAGAACAGAAAAGTCATGGCACAGGCAAAAGCTAAATTAGAGCTTCAGATTGCCAAAGAAAGAAAAATTGCCGAAGAAATGGCAGCCAAGGTCAAAAATGTTGTATGCACAATAAAAGCAAAGATCCATGAAGATGTCCGTCTGTACGGGTCTGTTACAACCCATGACATCAAAGAATCATTGGACAGCCAGGATATCCTGGTTGAACGACGTTCCATCCTGCTTGCTGAACCCATTAAAGAACTCGGCGAGTACAAGGTTCCCATCCGCCTTTACAAGGATGTTGAGCCTGAAATTACGGTCATTGTCGTTGCTGAAGAAAAAGAATAAACCATTCAGGCATCCCGGGATACCATCACGTTTTCCGGGATGCCGCTAAAATGATATTGTGCCTGCAAAAAAAAAACCACATACGGATCCATTATTAAACCGTACGCCTCCCCAGGATACTGAAGCAGAGGAATCTTTGCTAAGTGCCATATTTATCAATAATGACACCTTGCATGATATTATTGATATTCTTTCCCCGGATGATTTCTACAAGGGTGCACATAAAAAAATCTTTACCGCTATCATGGAACTGGCCATAAAAGATGAGCCCGCAGATCTGGTAACAGTGGCCAACCGCCTGAATGAAAAAAATGAGCTGGAAAGTGCCGGCGGAGCCGCCTATCTTGCATCTATTTCAGATGCAGCCCCTGTGGCGGTAAACTCAATTCATTATGCCAGAATTATAAAGGAAAAATCTTCATTAAGACAATTAATAGCGGCATCTTCAAACATTATTGAACGGTGTATGAAAGACCAGGGCGATTATACAGACATCATGGATTTTGCAGAAGCATCCATTTTTAATATTGCTGAAAAAAAATCAAAATCCAGTTTTCAATCTCTTGGTGATCTGATCAACCTGAATATTGATAAACTCGAAGAACAGCAGGGCAAAGCAGCCGGGCTGTCCGGACTGTCCACAGGATACTCGCGCCTGAACGCGATTACTTCCGGATTGCAAAAATCCGATCTGATCATTCTTGCGGCACGACCCAGTATGGGAAAAACTGCTTTTGCCTTGAACATTGCCAGGAATATCGCCTTTGAAGAACGCAAACCCGTGGCTGTATTTTCCCTTGAAATGTCCAATGAACAGCTTTCCATGCGTCTTTTAACCTCAGAGGCCCGAATTGATTCAAACCGTCTTCGAACAGGCTTTATCAGCCAGGAAGACTGGCAGAATGCCACGGATGCAGCTGGTGTCTTAAATGAAATGCCGATTTTCATAGATGACACACCCAATATCACTGCTATGGAAATCAGGGCAAAAGCCAGAAAATTATATAAAAAACATAATGATATCGGACTGATCATCATTGATTATCTTCAATTAATGAAACCCCCGTTTAAATCGGATCGCAGGGATCTTGAAATTGCGGAAATATCCCGATCACTCAAAGCCCTGGCCAAAGAACTCAATGTTCCGATTGTCGCTCTTTCCCAGTTGAACCGTATGCTTGAACAGCGTGCAGATAAACGCCCCATGCTTTCTGATCTTCGTGAATCCGGAGCATTGGAGCAGGATGCAGATATTGTTGCATTCATTTATCGTGACGAAGTCTATAATAAAGAGGCTGACAATCCTAAAAAAGGAACAGCTGAAATCATCATCGCAAAAAACAGAAATGGTGCAACCGGTGTTGCATTTATGCATTTTCACGGTCAATATACCCGTTTTGAAGAACTTGCCCCGGATTCTTACCAGGAATATGAATGAAAAAAAAACTGCATGGTAATCTCTCAGGCCTGCGTAATACACAGATCAAAAAAATTGAAGATCTTTATACTTTCAGCACGCCCCCTGAGTATCTGATTGATCCGGAACTGGCATTTAATTTGGTTTCACTGTCCCATGAAATCAGAAGGCAGATCGGCATTCTGATCAACCGGAACGGCAAAGCAGCCTTTGTTATTGTAGGAGATGCCACCAAAATTGTCATTCCGGTTACAGAGGGATACAATGCTGTTCCAGGCAGGTTGAGAGGACTGCGCCTGATTCACACCCACTTAAAAGATGAGCCTCTGACCCGGGATGACTTAACCGACCTTGCGCTGCTGCAACTGGACTATATCGCCGCCATCTGTATTTCCCCGAACGGCACACCCGGCACCCTGTATTCCAGTCACATTCTGCCGGATGAAAATGCTGATCCCTATCAGATTTTAGAGCCATCAAACATGGATCATCTAAAAATCGGATGCATGGAAAAAATCGTTGCACTTGAATCTGAACTTACCCGGAAAAATGCCCTGTATAAACCCGGAACAGACACTGAAAATGCATTTCTGATCAATGCTGCCACTGTAAATCCGGCTGAGGCATATGCCTCGATAGATGAACTTAAAGAACTGTGCAAAACCAGCCAGATTAATGTAATTGGATCAACTGTTCAGCGAAGAAAAGACATTGATCCCAAATATGTGGTGGGAAAAGGTAAATTATCCACCCTGGTGATTGAAGCCATTCAAAAATATGCCAGCCTGCTTGTATTTGACCGGGAACTTACGCCTTCCCAGATTCGATCCATTACTGATTTTGTTGAAATGAAGGTGATTGACAGAACCCAGTTGATACTGGATATTTTTGCAAAACAGGCAAAATCAAGGGAAGGAAAATTTCAGGTAGAGTTGGCTCAAATGGAATATCTGCTGCCCCGCCTGGTAACTAAAAACACTGCCATGTCAAGGCTTGCTGGAGGCATTGGCGGAAGAGGCCCGGGAGAAACAAAACTTGAAATCAATCGGCGCCGGGTCAGAGAAAATATTGACCGCTTAAAAAAAGAAATCATTAAAATACGCAAACAGCGTCAACAGCAGAAATCAAAACGAAAACGAAAATCTCTTCCGGTGATATCCATTGTCGGGTATACCAATGCTGGCAAATCCACCTTGCTCAATACGCTGACCCAGAGTGATATTATTGCAGCTGACCGGCTGTTTGCAACCCTTGATCCGAGCAGCCGCAGATTAAGGTTTCCCACAGATACCGAAGTCATCATCACAGATACGGTGGGTTTTATTCAAAATCTTCCCAAAGAGTTGATGGAAGCCTTTAACGCCACTTTAGATGAGCTTGCAGATGCGGATATTATTTTACATGTCATTGATATCAGTAACCCCCGTTATCAACAGCAAAAAAAATCAGTGGAAGATATTTTAAAACGCATGGATCTGGATAAAATTCCTACTGTTTTTGTCTTTAACAAAATGGATAAAGTTGATCTGGACTCTTTTGATGACAAATGGCTGCTAAAACAGGGCGTATGTATCTCAGCAGAAAACAAACAAAGCCTGACACCGCTTGTGGAAAAACTTGAATCATTGCTTCACCCCTGAATCAATTTAGGGGTTGACCAATACTTTTTTTTACACTAAGAAAAAGAAAAATTAATATGAAGTAAAATTAATATGATTCTTGAAAAAGATGAGAACAAGACAGGCAAATTATAAAATGAAAAATACCTCGAAAAAAAGAGACGCTGCTGACATACCGGATTGTTTTGGGGATTTTAACAAAGAAAATAAACTGTGTTTTAACTATTGTTCCATATCCATACGGTGCTGTGTGATTCACAACAAATATCCCAAAGTGGATATCCTGGAAAAACTGCTGATCAATAATCAATATGCTATAAAACAGCACTGATGGACAATCAGTATTGATCTGCTATCGATGGATAGCTTGTGATCTTTAAAAGATTTTACCCGGATTGAGAATATTTTTCGGATCAAAAACCTTCTTGATCCCTTTCATCAGTTGTATCTGCGCATCCCCCACTTCCAACGGCAAATAATTACGTTTTGTGATACCGACGCCATGTTCGCCCGTAATGGTTCCGCCCAGACTCAGTACAGCCTTAAACAGTTTATCAACTGCCAGATGAGCTTTCCGGGCCTGGATGTCATCTGATTTATCATACATGATATTACAATGGATATTGCCGTCTCCGGCATGACCGAAGCTCACCACATTCAAACCAAATTCAGCTTGTATACTTTGAGAATATTCAACCATTTCCGGAATTTTATCAATGGGAACAACAATATCTTCATTGATCTTATTAGGCGCAATCTTATACAACACCGGAGACAACGCCTTTCTTGCATCCCATAGTTTTTTTGCCTCATCCACCGTATCTGCCGTCATAATTTTCACAGCTTTATATTGATGACACAGGGATTCAATCTGCCGGGCATCCCTTTCAACAGTATGGGCATCACCATCCAGCTCAATAATTAAAAGTGCTTTCATCTCGTCTGTCAGTGTAAAACTGATGTGATCCTTAACCAGATGAAGGCAAGCATCATCAAGATATTCAACACATCTGGGGATAACCGCGTCTTTCATGATACCGGAAACTGCTTTTGCAGCACGGGTCATGCTGTCAAAAAAAACAGCAAGGGTTTTCACAGCATTTGGTTTGGGTAAAAGTTTCAAGGTAATTTCTGTAACCACTGCCAGGGTTCCTTCCGAACCCACAATCAGCCGGGTCAAATCATATCCTGCAACGCCTTTTGCCGTACGGACACCCGTCTGTATGATTTCACCTGAAGCAAGAACTGCTTTGAGCCCCAGCACATAATCCCGTGTAACACCGTATTTTACTGCCCGGGGCCCCCCTGCACACTCTGCGATGTTTCCGCCGATCGTACAAACAGATGCACTTGCCGGATCAGGCGGATAAAAAAGCCCCTTATCTTCAACCTGTTTATGAAGGTAACCCACAACCACTCCAGGCTGGACCCTTACAAAAAAATTATCTTCGTTGATTTCAAGAATCTGGTTCATTCGGCTGGTGACCAGAACAATTCCACCATTCACAGGAACAGACCCGCCTGTCATCCCGGAACCTGCACCGCGAGGCACAACAATAATCTGATGTCTGGAGGCTAACGCCAGAATTTTTGAAATTTCCTGTTCAGAACCCGGAAAGATAACCGCATCGGGAAGATAACTGATACCGGCTGCATCATATGAATAACACAGCAGCTCTTCTTTTTTATCTGTAAGGTTCTGTTTTCCGGAAATTTTTTGCAGTTCTTTATAAGCTGATCCGGAAATTCTCATTTTTTTTAAAGTTTGCCTGTTTCGATTTTTTTTGAAAGATAATTGATCTGTTCAGACAGCACGCCTTTTTGTTTAATTTCTTTTTCAACTGCATTAATAGAATAGATGGCTGTTGCATGATATTTATTGAAACAGCTCCCGATTTTTTTAATGGAATGATCTGTATATCTTCTGGAAAGATAAATTGCCACCTGACGAGGTCTCACAATTCTTTGTTTTCTTGAATCAGACACAATCTCCTGTTCTGAAACCGAAAATTCTGTACAGATCAGCTTTTTAATCGACTCAATGGTAATGCGTTTTTTTGCATTGGTCATGTTGGCCAGGACACTTTTGGCAAGCTCAATATCAATATTATATCCCAGAAGATGACCTTTTGCTGCCACCCCGTACAAACCGCTTTCAAGCTGCCGGACATCATCACATAATTCCTGGGCAATATAATCGGTTACATGATTTGGAATATTATATCCGAATTCTTTGGATTTTTTCTTTAAGATTTTGACCCGGGTCGTAAAATCAGGTTTGTCAATCTTGGTAATCAAGCCAAGGTTCAACCGGGATCTTAACTGCTCATTGAGTTTAGGAATATCATCCGGAAGTTCACAGCCGGAAAAAATAATTTTTTTCTCTGTGTCCAGGAGATAATCCAGTGTCAGGGCAAGTTCTTTCTGGGTTGCATTTTTACCTGCAAGAAAATGTATATCCTCCAGAATGAGCACATCACATTTTTCCCTGTATTTTTCTTTAAACCGGTCAATGGTGTTATTGCGTATAGAAGAGATCATCTCATTTGTAAAATCTTCTGCTGTCACATAATACACTCGGGATGACTGATTATTGGATATAATATGATGACCAACAGCCTGGGACAAGTGACTTTTACCAAGACCGGTATTTGCCAGAAGATAAAGTATACTGGATCCCCCCATCCTTCCCTGGGCAAGTGAAAGAGAAGCGGAATATGCAAAATTAGAATTGTCTCCCACGACAAAATCATTAAATGTAAATCCTTTTTTTAGCAAACGTCCGTTATTAAAGCGGTTAATACCCGGAAGCTTCATCTGAACAGGACGTTTTGCCACTAAGGGAACAGCAGGATATGAACCCGATACCCCATCTTTTTCGCAAGACCGGGATTTTTTATGTGACTGGATTGCAAATTTGATTTCTACATTCTCATCATAGCCAAGTTTGGACAATTCCTTCTTTAAAATAGGAACATAATTATTTTTCAATCGATTGAGATAATAATTATTCGGGATGGCCAACTGGACAGAATGGGAATCATATTCCATCAACTCCACCGGGTCTATCCACATTCTATAACTATGATCGGGTAATTGTTTTTTGATTTGACCTTTTACTTCTTCCCAGAACGATTCCATGTTTTCCATGTTTTTCAAAAAGTAACCTCTTTTTCCCAACTGGTAATTGAAACACTGGTTTATAAATCAAATTCAATAATAACGAACGAATAAAGCTGATTTTTTAAAAGTATGTTTTTTTTATTGAAATTCTAATTTTTGGTCAAACCCGATGAGAAGTGTTAGCGTTATATTAGAATTTTGCTTGGCATATTTTTTCAACATATTGATTTTATGAGCTTATTTTTGTGAAACAGAAATTTTATTAAACATTACAGACACTTCTGGAACTCTTTTGTTTTTCAAGGAATTTCATATTTTTCACCCATAGCTTCCTCCTGCTAAAAAATAATTTTACTGTTGTTTTCTTCGATTTTCTATTATTTTCTTCAAATTAAAGAATAATTACAGGTTTTTTTTAAACCCGAATTTTACAAGGGTTTCACAATTATAAACATATATTTTATTTACAGTTTAAGTTTCCAATAGTATATTACTGTATATTTTACACCCTTAAACATGAACACCATTAATATACAAAATGACTAAACCATCCCCTCTTCCAATCATAGGGATCACCATGGGAGATCCTGTGGGTGTCGGCCCTGAGATACTTGTAAAAGCACTGAGTGATCCAGCCCTTTATACGATTTGCCGTCCCCTGATCCTGGGGGATGCCGGGATTATAAGCCAGGCTCTGACACTTTTAAATCTGAATTTCAAAATTCATATCATCCAAAATCCAGACCAGGGTTTTTATTGTCATAAATCCCTGGATATTATCAAATTATCCCGCCTTGATATGAATATCAAACAACCATTGGCACCAACTGCTATCACCGGCAGTGCCATGCAGGATTATATACTTTACGGCATTGATCTTGCCATGAACAGACAAATCGATGGTATTGTCACCTGCCCGATTACCAAAACCGCCTTGAAGCTTGCAGGATCAAAATTTCATGGCCATACAGAACTGCTTGCAAGCAAAACCCGGACAGAAGACTATGCGATGATGATGGCTGGAAATAAACTCAAAATTGTTTTGACAACCATCCACATTCCACTGTCCGAAGTTTCAAAAAGTCTGACAATAGAAAATATTGTCAAAACAATACACATCACACATGCTGCATTGAAAAACAGATTCAACATCAAAATCCCAAAAATTGCAGTTGCAGGATTAAACCCCCATTCAGGTGAAGATGCCATGTTTGGCAATGAGGAAAAACAAACCATTTTTCCGGCAGTCCAGATAGCAACAGACCAGGGGATGGATGTTACAGGGCCGCTTCCCCCGGACACGGTATTCTTTAGAGCCATTAACGGTGAATTTGATGCCGTGGTCTGCATGTACCATGACCAGGGTCTTATCCCCTTCAAACTGATCCACTTCAAGGATGGCGTAAACACCACCCTCGGGCTTCCCATTATCCGGACTTCTGTGGACCACGGAACCGCTTACGACATTGCCTGGAAAGGAATTGCAGATCCTTCAAGCCTGAAGGAAGCCATAAAAATGGCAGCATTTCAGGCAGACAACAAAAAACAAGGCATAAATGAATATTGATAAAATTATTATTGAAGGGGCACGGGAACATAATTTAAAAAATATCCATGTCGAAATTCCCAAAAACAGCCTGACAGTGATTACCGGCCTGTCAGGTTCAGGAAAATCCACTCTTGCGTTTGACACTCTGTATGCCGAAGGCCAGCGAAGATATGTAGAATCCTTATCCACCTATGCCCGGCAGTTTTTAGGGCAGATGGACAAACCGGACGTTGATGCCATCACAGGGCTTAGCCCTGCCATCTCCATTGAACAGAAAACCGCCAGCCACAATCCCAGATCCACCGTAGGAACGGTCACTGAAATTTACGATTATCTAAGACTTTTATTCGCAAGGGTTGGCAAACCCCACTGTCATATCTGCAAAGCACCCATTTCTTCCATGTCCATTGACCAGATGACTGACAGGGTATTATCCATGGAGGATCAATCAAAGATCATTATTTTAGCCCCAGTGGTCAAAGGAAAAAAAGGCAGCCATGAAAAATTGATTGCATCCTTTAAAAAAGAAGGTTTTGCACGGGTCAGAATTAATGGACAGATACACTTAATCGATGAATTGCCCGTGCTGATAAAAAATCAGAATCACACCATTGATATTGTCGTGGACCGCCTCATTCTTAAAGACGGGATCAAAAAGCGGCTGTCAGATTCCATGGAACTTGCCCTTTCCTTATCAAAAACCCATATCATTGTTCTTGATCTGGTAAAAAAAAAAGAATATGTTTTCAGCGAGACTGCGTCCTGTGTTAAATGTGAAATCAGTTATCCGGAATTCACCCCGGCATCTTTTTCTTTTAATTCTCCCCACGGAGCATGCAAAAAATGCGGTGGTTTAGGTGCTGTAACCCAGTTTGATCCGGAACTGATTGTTCCGGATCAGGAACTTTCTTTGCGCCAGGGTGCGGTTGTTCCATGGGAAAGAAGAGATTCTGTGCAGTTTATGGAATTTTTAGATGCATTGGTCACCCACTACAAAGAAAATATTTATACCCCGTTTAAAAAATTATCTTCAGCTTTTCAACAAGTTCTATTTTATGGATCAGGGAATGAAGAAATTGATTTTTACATGGAAAGAATGGACAAAAAAATCACCTATAAAAAACCCTTTGAAGGCATTATTCCGAACCTTGAAAGACGTCTTCATGAAGCAGGATCCGGTTATATAAAAGAAGATATTAAAAAATTCACAAGTTATAAAACCTGTTCATCCTGTAACGGTACCCGCCTGAATCCGGCATCGTCTGCTGTGAAAGTGGGTGAAAAAACCATCTGGGAGATCAGTGCGCTGTCCATTGAAGATGCCTGTATCTTTATTACATCACTGCAGCTTCAGGACCGGGATCAGATTATTGCAGACAGCATTATTAAGGAACTGCACCAGCGTCTGGAATTTTTAGAGAATGTCGGTCTTGATTATCTGACGCTGAGCCGTTCTGCCTCAACACTTTCCGGCGGAGAAAGCCAGCGCATTCGCCTTGCCACTCAAATCGGTTCAAAACTCACCGGTGTTCTCTATGTTCTGGATGAACCCAGCATAGGGCTTCATCAAAAAGATAACAGCAGACTTTTGACCACCTTGATCAACCTTCGGGATCTGGGCAATACTGTTCTGGTTGTTGAACATGATGAAGATACCATTCGTTTTGCTGATCATGTAATCGATATCGGTCCAGGTGCAGGGATCAACGGCGGGAATGTTATGTTTTCAGGCCCTCCAGAAGAACTGGGAAAAGATGAAACTTCACTTACCGGCTTATATCTGTCCGGGAAAAAAAGAATTCATATTCCTGAAAAAAGAAGAACCGGAAATGGTAAAAATATAAGTATATATCAGGCAGCCTCAAATAATCTTAAACACATTGATGTGCACTTTCCTTTAGGGTGTTTTACCTGTGTAACAGGTGTTTCCGGGTCCGGAAAATCCACTCTTGTTCTGTCCACTTTATACCAGATCCTTTCAAACCGGATTTACCATTCAAAAAAAAATGCCGGCCTGCATCACTCGATCAAGGGTCTTGAGCACATTGACAAAGTTGTCCATATTGATCAGTCCCCTATCGGGAAAACCCCCCGAAGCAATCCCGGCACGTATACTCAGGTTTTCAATCATATCCGCGAACTGTTTGCCAGCACAAAAGAATCAAAAACAAGGGGATACAAACCCGGCCGCTTCAGCTTTAATGTCAAAGGCGGTCGGTGTGAAGCCTGTTCAGGTGATGGAATTATTAAAATTGAAATGCATTTTCTTCCCGATGTATATGTGGCCTGTGATATCTGCAAAGGCAAACGATATAATTCAGAAACCCTTGATATTCAATATAAAGGAAAAAATATCGCCCAGGTTCTGGATATGACCATCAATCAGGCGGTTCATTTTTTTGAAAATATCTCCTTTATTAAAACCAAACTGGATACCCTGATTGAGGTGGGTCTTGGATATATAAAACTTGGACAATCTGCCACAACCTTGTCCGGAGGAGAAGCTCAAAGAATCAAACTTTCCAGGGAATTATCCAAAAAAGAAACAGGAAAAACCATCTATATTCTGGATGAACCCACAACAGGTCTGCATTGGGATGATATCAAAAAATTATTGTTTGTATTAAACAAATTAGTGGATGCCGGAAATACCGTCGTTGTCATTGAACATAACCTGGATGTGATCAAATGTGCCGACCATGTTATCGATCTGGGGCCCGATGGCGGCGATAAAGGCGGGCAGGTTATCGCAACGGGAACGCCTGAGCAGATCACACAAAACAGCGCATCCTATACAGGGTATTATCTTAAAAAAATTCTCAATAAAGAAACACTGCCCTAATCCAATACACAGACATCGGTATCACAAGGGCAGGCACCATCAATTTCGCAGGCATAGGCAATTCGGGATGCCTGATCAAAAACTTTTTTTCCAATGGGTTTAAAAGAAAACCCGGACATATGCTGTATTACCGTTTTTTTATCCGGCAGGTTATCAAGACTTTGTGCAATGAGTTTTCCTGAGTCTCCATCAATAATTTCTGCTTGTTCTCCATTGGTGATCACTGCATAAGGGATTTGATACTCACAGACAAGTCTTGATAATGCAAGCGTTGAAAGACGGCGGGTAACCAGTGATCCTGGTGCATACTTTATCATCATGATGTATTTATTTTGAAAGAAAATTAAAAAATCTATCTTCAAAGCGGCTTTGTACTCGCCCGCCATAATCGTGAGTGGTATATTATTTGAAATATTCTGTTTTGAAAAACCTGAATTTTCAACAAGCCATCTGGCAATTTTCTGCCGGTATCGTTCATCGTGTGTATCCGGAAGCGTTTTCCCGGTTAAAAAATCGGTCAATTCTCCCATAATCAGATGATGCGGATTGCCTTGAATATCCATCACAAAAAACTCCTTTGGTCAGCCTGTTAAACGATCAACTATTTTAAGGATAGAACCTGTTTGATGTCAAGGAAAAGCAGTATAAACGCAAAAAGGCCCGGATCGTTATACAACGATCCGGGCCTTTTTTAAAGAATAATCTGGCAGCGTTCTACTCTCCCACACAGTCTCCCATGCAGTACCATCGACGCTAAAGAGCTTAACTTCCGTGTTCGAGATGGGAACGGGTGGA